>ERZ824480.850-NODE-850-length-32049-cov-4.363756_pt1 | contig 32049 bp, 24 predicted proteins | sample MGYA00519861_ERZ824480 | MGnify/ENA primary metagenome ERZ824480 (study PRJEB31778, sample SAMEA3449152) | human gut metagenome | biome: human gut; feature: human-associated habitat; material: faeces | place: United Kingdom | collected 2010/2012 ... | reverse complement strand
ATTTATGCAATTTTCAAGGCTCGAAGGAATCGAACAATCTGCCGCTTAGGAGGCGGTCGCTCTATCCAGCTGAGCTACGGAAACAGACAACTAATATAATAGCATTATATTAGTATAAAGTCAATTACAAGTAAGCTTTAAGCTCGTCCGCCTTATCGGTTTTTTCCCAAGGAAGGTCAAGATCTTCTCTTCCAAAATGACCGTAAGCAGCAGTCTGCTTATATATAGGACGTCTGAGGTCAAGCATCTTTATTATACCGTCAGGGCTTAAATCAAAATGCTTTCTTATAATATTAACAAGCTTGGAATCATCAATAACGCCGGTGCCAAAAGTATCTGCGCTGACAGAAGTTGGTTCAGCAACGCCTATGGCATATGAAATCTGAATTTCACATTTCCTTGCAAGTCCGGCAGCTACAATGTTCTTAGCAACATAACGTGCTGCATAAGAAGCTGAACGGTCAACCTTAGTGCAGTCTTTTCCTGAAAATGCACCGCCGCCGTGTCTTGCATAACCGCCGTATGTGTCTACAATTATCTTACGTCCGGTAAGACCGCTGTCGCCGTTAGGTCCGCCGATAACAAATCTTCCTGTAGGATTAATATAAAACTTTGTAGTGTCGTCTACGAGGTGTGAAGGAATAACTTCATCAATTACATAATGCTTAATATCTTTATGAATTGTTTCCTGTGACACTTTTTCATCATGCTGTGTAGAGATAACTATTGTGTCAATATGAACGGGATTATCATTCTCATCATATTCAACAGTTACCTGGCTCTTTCCATCAGGTCTAAGATAAGAAAGAGTACCGTTTTTTCTTACTTCTGAAAGTTTTTTTGTAAGCTTGTGTGCAATATATACCGGATAAGGCATATAATCAGGTGTTTCACTGGTTGCATAACCAAACATCATGCCCTGGTCGCCGGCGCCTGTAGAAGTAATTGAATCATTATCTGTTTTTGATTCATAGGAATTATTAACACCAAGTGCAATATCATCAGACTGTGAATCAAGTCTTATAAGTATCTTGCATGTATGACCGTCAAATCCGTATTCAGGATTATCATAGCCGATTTCATTAATGGTTTTACGTACAATATCTTCAATATTAATATCTGCTTTAGTAGTAATTTCGCCCATAATCAGAACAAAATCTGTTGTAATTGCTGTCTCACAGGCAACGCGGCTATATGGGTCTTTCTCAATAAGAGCATCAAGAATTGCATCGGAAATCTGGTCGCAGATTTTATCAGGATGTCCTTCGGTAACTGATTCAGAAGTGAAAAGTCTCTTTTCCATCTGCTAATTCCTCCTTAAATAAAAACGATAATAATTAGAATACATTATTTTGCTAAAATCGTCAAGAAAAATATAGATTATGGTATGTATTTACGGTGGTTTTGGAGGTTCTGATAAAAAAATTATTTTTTTTTAATTATTCGTTTGAAATTGTTAAGACTTTGTATTATAATAGTCAATAGTAATAATGTAAAAAGCATAAAATGGATATTTGTGGTAATAAATTTTTATTAAAAAGGATAGGTGGTTAAAACGTATGAACAGGATACTTATTATTGAGGATGAACTTGCAATTGCAGAACTCGAGAAAGACTATTTGGAATTAAGTGATTTTCAGGTTGATGTTGAGACAGATGGAGAAATTGGAGCTAAGAAGGCGCTGGAAGAAGATTATGACATGCTCATACTTGACCTTATGCTTCCGGGTGTAGACGGATTTGATATATGCAGAAAAGTCCGTGAGAAGAAAGAGATGCCTATTATTATGGTATCATCTAAGAATGATGATATAGATAAGATTCGTGGATTAGGTCTTGGAGCTGACGATTACATTACCAAACCGTTTAGTCCAAGTGAGCTTGTAGCAAGAGTTAAAGCGCATCTTTCAAGATACACCAGGCTTGTCGGAAGCAATTCTAATGATAATGAATGTATTGAAATCAGGGGCATTCGTATTGACAAGACAGCAAGGCGTGTATTTGTCGATGATGAAGAGAAGATATTTACTACGAAGGAATTTGACCTTCTTACTTTCCTTGCACAGAATCCTAATCATGTATTTACCAAAGAAGAACTTTTCCAAAAGATTTGGGGTATGGAATCAGTCGGAGACGTTGCTACTGTTACAGTTCATATTAAGAAGATTAGGGAAAAAGTTGAAAAAGATACATCCAAACCACAGTATATCGAGACAATATGGGGAGTTGGATACAGATTTAAGATATCATAAAGGTGTATTAATGTGTTCCTTATTGCAGATAATAACATCATTATTATCTGCTGAGGAATATATTTATGAGTGAAAGAATTTTTTTTAAGAAAATATTATGTTTTTTTGGAATTGCATTTGCAGTATACATTATAATCAGATATATGATGCCGCTTGTAGTTCCATTTATTTTCTCTGCATTTCTATCTATGTGGCTTTATCCGGTTGTTGATAAGATAACTAAGAAAACACATTTTCCATACAAATTAACTGTTATTATAACAGTTCTTCTTCTTGCGTCTTTATTATTTTTTGGTATTTCGGGGATAGGTATTGCTGTATTTAATCAGGTGAAGAGGTTTACGGCGAATATGCCTTTTATTCAGTCGGAATTTGATGTGTGTGTCAGGAAAATCTGCAAATGCTGCGACGAGTGGCTTGGAATAAGCGGAGGGAAAGCCTACAGCTTTTTTTTGCTTGGAGCGGATTATCTTGGGGAAAACTGGAACGAAAAAATACTTCCGTTTGTAACTGATAAAGCATGGAGCGTATGTCAGGGTATTTTATCAGTATTTATCATTTTTCTTTTTTTTCTTGTAGGGACATGGCTTATTATGGAGGAGTACAGCGCTATCTCAAAAGAGATAAAAAATTCAGATATATATAAAAGAATAAGCCCTTTAATAGATGCGGTTAAGGAAGCCTTGGGAGGTTATTTTAAAACACAAGGTATTATTATATGTGTTGTTACGGTTTTGTGTACTATAGGTTTATTTATTATAAAAAACCCGTATGCGATACTTATAGGAATAATTATAGCAGTGCTTGATGCATTTCCGATTTTGGGAAGCGGAAGTATACTTATTCCCTGGGCTGTTATATATATTTTGCAGGGAAGACTTGTGTATGCGGCAGTTATTGGGGTAACATATCTGCTTTGTCTGTGCGCGCGTGAATTTCTGGAGCCAAAATTAATGGGACGCCGCACAGGGCTGCGTCCCATATATATGATTATGTCCTTCTATGCCGGTATCCAGCTTTTCGGAATAATCGGAGTTATTCTTGGACCAATTGCGTTTGTTGTTATAAAAACCGCTTATACGATAATAGCGTCATCAATGGATTAGTGGGTTGCATTATATGCTTCCCTTACGGCATGAGCCAATTGGTCTGCACAGGATGTATTTTTAAAGCCGCATATTATTCCGCTGCATTTTTTTTCTATGTCATCAACTGTCATGCCGTCAACAAGAATCGGAATAGCTTTAAGATTACCGTTGCAGCCTCCGTAAAATTTTACATTGGTTATTATGTCGTCATTAATTTCAAGGTCTATCTGTGTACTGCAGGTTCCTTTTGTACGATATGAATATTTCATTGCAAATCCTCCTTTTGTTTAACAATAATAACTCATAGCATAGTCTTTGTCAAAATTTAAAAATGATTCCGACTGCGGCAGCAAATGCTATATATATTATAGGATGCAGTTTGAATTTCCTGATGCAGATGAATAAAACTACGCCGAGTATAAGCGCTTTCCAGTTAATAAGAATGGTTTCGGTGTTCTCTATAAGGAAAGCAACGCGTGCGATTGCCATTCCGGAAGCAGAAACAAGTGCGGAGGAGGCAGGACGCAGCCCATAAAATATATCTTTAACAACCTGTGATTCCTTAAATTTTTTAAGAATTCCGGAAATAATTTCAATAATTATTATTGAAGGCATTACGAGTGAAAGCGTTGCAATTATACCGCCTATAAGCCCGCCGGCAGGACCGAAGTAGCTGTATGCTGTCTGAAATCCTACATAGGTACTCATATTAACGCCTATCGGTCCGGGTGTTGATTCGGATACGGCAATCATATTGGATATGTCGTGTGTTGTAAACCAGCCTGTTTCCGCTGACATTTCATACAGAAAAGGAAGAGTTGCAAGCCCTCCGCCTACTGCAAATAGACCGGTCTTAAAAAATTCAAAAAATAATCTGAGATATAATAACATTATGAATTCTCCTTTCCGGCATTATATTTTGATTTAACACGGCAGATAATAAATCCTGCCAAGCCTGATAATACAACAAGAACTATTGTTGAAAATCCGGTCAGAAGCGATATGAAAAATACTAAAAGAAACAGTATGAGAGTGTAGCGGTCTATTACTGATTTTTTAATAAGCTTAATTACTGCGTCAAGTATAAGAGCGCATACGCCGGCCTTAATTCCGTTAAGTGCATGTCCGACAATCTTAAGGTCGGCAAATGACCTTATAAAGGCAGCGATAATTGTTATTATAACAAGTGACGGGAATATAAGTCCAAGGGTGGCAAATATACCGCCGATAATACCTTTTCTTTTATATCCGATAAAAGTTGCAGTGTTGACTGCTATAATACCGGGAGTACACTGTCCTATTGCAAAATAATCCATAAGTTCTTCTTCCTCAGCCCATGAATTTTTTTCAACAATTTCACGTTGGAGAAGAGGAAGCATTGCATAGCCGCCGCCGAATGTAAAGCATCCGATTTTAGCAAAAGTAAAAAATAGTTTTAAATATTCTTTCAATGTTGCATCTCCTATCTTAAAAATTTACTATTGATAAGATATCACTAAAATATATATTTGTCATTGTAAAAGTAGAAAAATAATGAAATTTATGTTATTATAGGTTCCTGTTTATGGCGGTTCCGTGAATATTAACTTATTATAGTCGTGTCTGAAACGCATAATTTGTCAGAAAGGAGTATAAAAATGTATATTGATATTCCTAAAGATGTTAAAAATATTATAGATATATTCAGAGAGAATGGTTATGAAGCATACGCTGTGGGCGGATGCGTGCGCGACGCACTTCTTAAAAGAATACCAAAAGACTGGGATATAACAACGTCGGCAAAGCCTGAAGATATTAAAAGGTTATTTTCAAAAACAATTGATACCGGAATCGCACACGGAACAGTTACGGTCAGGATGAATGGTGAGAGCTATGAGGTTACTACCTATAGAATAGACGGAAAGTACGAAGACAACAGGCATCCCGATTCGGTTACATTTACCGCAAGTCTGAAAGAAGACCTTAAAAGACGGGATTTTACAATAAATGCAATGGCTTATGCTCCTGATGAAGGAATAATTGATATATATGGAGGCGTAAAGGACCTTAACGATGGAATAATCAGATGCGTTGGCAATCCGAAAGAAAGATTTGACGAGGATGCTTTGAGGACGCTTCGTGCAGTACGATTTGCAGGACAACTGGGATTTAATATAGAGCCTGAGACGTTAGAGGCGGTAAAAGAAGCCGCTGTGCGCATTAATAATGTGAGCAGTGAAAGGATACGTGTTGAGATATCGAAGCTTATAGCATCAGAATTTCCTGACAGACTGCTTCTCGCATATGAAACGGGACTTACAGCGCAGTTTCTTCCCGAGTGGGATGATATGATGAAAACTCCTCAGAATAATCCTAACCACATTTATAATGTCGGTATTCATTCCATTAAAGTTGTTGAGGGCGTCAACAGAATTTATTCCGGAAATGATGAGAGAGAAAAGAGAATTCTTACCTGGAGCGCGCTTTTGCATGATATTGCGAAACCAATGTGCCGGACGGTCGATGAAAAGGGGATGGACCATTTTTACGGACATCCTGATAAAGGAAGCGCTGTTGCCAGGGATATTCTTAAACGCCTTAAGTTTGATAATTATACAATAAATATGGTGTCAAGGATTATATATTATCATGATTACAGATTTGACGGAAGCAGGAAACAGACGAGGCGGTTCATAAGTAAAGCAGGGATAGATATAATGCCGTATCTGTTCATACTTATGGAAGCTGATGTTATGGCGCAAAGTGATTTTCACAGAGAGGATAAGCTTAATAAACTTTGCGAAACAAAGCAGCGTGTACAGGAAATCGTGGAAGCTAATGAGTCCTTTACATTAAAGGATATGAATATAAACGGAAGAGACCTTATTAATATGGGGATATCAGAGGGAAAAATGATAGGGAATATACTTAATGAATTATTTGAAGATATTCTTGAAAACCCGGCACATAATAACAGGGAATACCTGCGTGAAAAAGCAGAAAAAATTTTTTCAAAAAATATGTAAGATATCAGAAACCGTCGGCGAATAGGGATATGAGGCCATAGTTTGGCCTGGGAAGGAAAAAGCTAAGATGCAGGATCAGGAATTAATAGAGCTGATTAAGAAGAATCCCAATCAGGGACTAAGTAAACTTATGTCAGATTATATGGGGTTAGTCTGTACGATTGTCAGAGGTAAGCTTGACAGCGTATGTGATGAATTTGAAATGGAATCCTGCGCAAGCGATATATTTGTTGAATTCTATAATAATATCGACAGATATTCACAAAATAAAGGAAGCATTAAATCCTTTTTATGTGTTATAGCAAAACATAAATCAATAGATTTGTTCAGAAAAAAAAGCAAAGAATTCAGGAATATATCGGTAGATGACGAGGAAGCGAACGTCGTACTGTCGGATTCCATTAATATAGAAGAAGAATACATAATCAGCGAGCAGAAAAGAATGTTGCTTGATGCAGTTAATAAACTGGGGGAACCCGACCATGAAATTATAGTACGCAAATATTATTTCGGAGAGAGTTCAAAACAGATATCCGCAAGGCTGTCAATGACTGTATCAGCAATTGATACGAGAAGTTCAAGGGCGCTTGTAAAATTAAGAAAATTGCTTGCAGGAAGTATTCCGGGAGGCGCGTATGGAAGATAAAATAAAACAGGTTTTTGACAATCTGAACGAAGAAGAAACAGATAATCTTATTAAAGACAGCTATGTATTTGAATCCTCGCTTAATGAAGACAGGATTAAGAACATGGTCTTAGAAAAGACCGGTCTGAAAAAGAGAAGGAATACGTTAAGAAGACGTATCATTTATATTGCTGCTTCTGCGGCGGCATGTATACTTATAGTTATCGGAGTATATGCATTAATGCCGAATGATTCATCTAATGGAAGATGGCACAAAGATGGAATTGTTGCAAATAAGGATGATAAGGACAAAGAGGGTAATGAATCTGATGCTGATAAAATTACGGATAGTGAAAAGGGCACAGACGAAACTACTAATAATGAACCGGTAAAGATACAGGCAGGTGACGAAGATAACGATTCTTCGGATACTGATAAAAAGACCGGCAAAAAACATGATACAGGTAAAAAGAATCCGGATAAGGGAGATAAGATGGAGCTTGGTAATTACGGCAAGCTTATGACGCTTTCATCAGACGATATAGAAGAATTATTTGATAAATATGCGAATGAGATTGATATGGATGCTTTTAAAGCCGAATATGATACGCTTGAAGATATGATAAATGACAGTGATTATATCGTCAGAGGTAAAAAAGTTTCATCCTCTTTGGAGCTGCTTGATGAGGATTATATGTATTCCCTTACGGCAAAGTTTGAAGTAGATACGTTATTGGTTGATAAAACCGGAAAGGACATTCCTGATAAAATCAATGTGAACGAAAGCATATTGGTTGATGAAAAGAGAGAATGTTATACGTATGTAGGCGGATATAACTATATGAAGGTCGGCAATGAATATATATTATTTCTTAAAAAAGCGAAAAAGGGTTATTATAACATAGCCGGCAGCGTATACGGAAAGGTTCCTCTTAATCCTGATGAGGAGGTAATGTATATAGACAGTGGTTATACTCAGGAACAGGATTTGAAAAATTTATATAAGATAATTAATTATGGTCGTGAAAAATATATTGAAGCGTCATATGAGGATGATGAATCACCGAAGCCTTCGCCGCAGGCGATAATAACGGCATCCCCGGCGCCGGAAAAGACAGCGGCTCCGTCTGTAACGCAGACGCCTGAATTGTAATCATAATAATTTTCTGTTCTAAAATACAAGCCCCCTGAATACATTTATGTATAAAGGGGGTTTGGCTATGTCAGAATATAAAAGATGGATTTCTTATATATATTCTTACGAGAATGGCGAAAAGAAAAATAATATCGGATACGCCAGAATAGAGACAAGAGATATGCGGGTAAAAGTGACGGTCCATATTAATGTGCTTAGTGTAAAAGAGTCAATGAAAGTATATCTTTATGTAAGGGAAAGTGGAGTTATACGAGGTCTTCTTATTGGTGAAATTGCAATGAACGGCGGAGTCGGTGAAGGCTCGTTTATTACAAGCGCACAGTCGGTTGCAGGCAGTACATATGGAATAAGCGACGTATGTGGATTGATTGTATTTTATGACAATAATAAGTTTTATGGCTCAGAGTGGGACGATAAACCGATAATTCTTGCGGGTTCTAAGGGGTTTGAGTTCTCATTGCAGTCATCTTTGGATGAAAAAGATGAAGATGTGGAAACCTATGCCTTAGATGAAGCTGTAATATCGGAAGCTTTTGTGCAGCCACAAGAAGAAGTGACAGAGCAGAAAGTTATAGTAAATGAAACTGTGTCGCAGCCACAAGAAGAAGCGGCAGAGCAGGAAGCTATAGTAAATGAAACTGTGCCGCAGCCACAAGAAGCAGTAATAGAGCCGGAAGCTATAATAAAGGAAGCTGCACCGGAGGAAAAACAACTGAATGCAGCAGAGAAAATATTATTAAAATATCCGCGTATGTATCCTTTTGATGATGATGAAATGCAGTCATGTGTAAGAATTGAGCCTCAGGATATAGGACAGCTTCCTATAGATGCGTGGTCTATTGCAAATAACAGCTTTCTGCTTCACGGATACTATAGTTACCGCCATCTTGTGCTTATGAAAACCGCTGACAAAATCCATCCGGCATATTTTATCGGCGTTCCGGGAATCTACCGCAACAAGGATGAATTTATGGCAAAAATGTTTGGATTTGAGTTGTTCAAACCGATGAGCTGCAAAGAAGATATGACCGGAGAATTCGGATATTGGTGCGTTCCGATAACAGATATTGTGTTGTAACATAAAGTTAGACGTGGTAACATGGATAATATACGAAAAAGGATAAATAATAAATATGGACGAAAAAGATTTAGACGAAAAATATATGAAGGAAGCGCTGAAGCAGGCGCAAAAAGCCTATGCAATTAACGAGGTGCCGATAGGCTGCGTAATAGTGCGCCAAGGCAAAATAATTGCAAGAGGGTATAATAAAAGGAACAGCGTAAAAAGTACCCTTGGACATGCTGAGATAGAAGCTATTAAAAAGGCAGGAAAAGCCGTAGGTGACTGGAGGCTTGAAGACTGCATTATGTATGTGACGCTTGAACCATGTCCGATGTGTGCCGGAGCTATAATACAAGCAAGGATTCCGAAGGTTGTTATAGGCAGCATGAACCCAAAGGCAGGGTGCGCCGGTTCGGTTATTAACCTTCTTCAGATGGAAGGATTTAATCATCAGACAGAGATAGTTAATAATGTACTTCAGCCTGAATGCAGCAGTATATTACAGAATTTTTTCCAGAAATTAAGGAAAGAAAAATAAGTTTTTAAAGTTGACACCTGTAAAAATACACAGTATACTAACTATGCAACTATGTCTTAATATTTCCGTGCAGCCGGGGAGTTAGCGGTGCCCTGTACCTGCAATCCGCTATAGCAGGGGTGATGTCCGGTCTAGGGTTCGTAGCTTGGGAGCTGCCCTTTTAAAGGGATGTTGACGTCCGGGTCTTACGCAACAGATATTTGTGAACCGTGTCAGGTCAGGAATGAAGCAGCACTAAGCAAAACCATCTGTGTGCCGTGAGGGCGCCTGGACTGAGTCTGCTTGAAAGGTAACGTCCTGGGATATGGATTCGAAACAGGGCGCACGGATTTTTTATTATTGTAATTTTTTTATTATTGTAATTACTTACGAGGAGCATACGCCATATGAGCAGATACGAAGACAGATTAAAATTGGATCAGCTTGGTAATTTTCTTGAAGAAAAAAAGTATGATAAGGCACTTGAGATAGTACAGGAATTTGATATAGATAAGATTAAAGAGACGCCGGAGCTCAAGCTATTTGCTGAGGTATACAGCGCTAATGAAATGTATGTCAAAGCAAGGGATATTTACAGAACCATTTATGAGCAGATAAATACAAGAAGAATTTTGTATAAGCTTATAATGCTTTGTATCAAATGCGACAGCCTTCCGGAAGCGGAAAGTCTGTATCAGGAATATCTCACAAAGGATAAAGGAAGTATTGAAAGGCTCACATTAAAATACAGGATAGACAAGGCAAAGGGCGCCGATACAGAGGTGCTTATTAAAGACCTTGAGGAGATAAAAGATGAAGAATATATTGAAGAGTGGGCATATGAGCTTGCAAAGCAGTATCATAAGGCAGGCATGATTGAAGAATGTATTAATGAATGTCATAATATCATAATATGGTTTTCGGAAGGAGAGATTGCTAATAAGGCAAAGCTTCTTAAGATGCATTATGACGGAAATGTAAGCGATGAAGTTATAGAGGATTTTCAGGAGAGCATAAGCGAGGATATCCGTGCATTTATTCAGGAGGAACTTCCGAAGGAGAAAGTAATGCCGGAGGAAGACGAATATATACCGGAAGAAGAAAAGAAAGAGGAGAAAGCTGTTACTGACAATACAATAGACGTCAGGTCAGACCTGACTGATAATATAATATCAAATTTAATGTCAGGGATAAATCCTGAAACAATTAACGAGATACAGAAAGAAGATGCAGTAAAAGCAAGTCCTGAAACCGAAGCATCCGAAGAAGTAAAAGAAGAAACAGAAGAAGAAGAAAGGAAAGAAGATGTTACCAAAGCCCAGGAGCCGGATGAGACTGCTGAAACTATAAAGGGACTTTCAAAGTATGGAAAGAGCATTCCATACACGCGTGTTAAGACATTATTTAAAGGTATTAGCACAGACCCTAAGCCGCCTATTAATATAGCTATTGCAGCTTCCGAGCCTACATATTATCTGACAATTGTAAAAAAGATTACTAAAGAGCTTCAGAACAGACATTATATGGGCGAAGATAAGATAAAGATTGCTAAAATCGGCGCGGACACGCTTAATACATTAAGGCTGGACGAGCAGATAGACGAGCTTCTCGGCTCATGTATAATGATTGAAGGTGCATCACAGATGAATGCACAGACAATTAACAGTATAATAAGAGTGCTTGATGTGTATTCCACACAGCTTATAATAATTCTTATTGATGATGAAGAACAGCTTTCAAAAATGCTATTTAAGGAAGAAATTTTGAAGAATCAGATTAAGTATTTTGTAGCCGTATAATTTTTAATAAAATAGTACAATATAATTTCAGGATCAGATGCGCTGGTGAATAAAGAATATACATCAGCGCATTTATAACGGAATGAAAAAAACACTTTCGCTAAATAATAATGTATGCTATACTACAAGCATTGAATAGAGAAAGCTGACAAATTTATGACATATATCATATGCGAATCTTAAATAGGTGGTGCTTTATGGATCAATATATAATCAAAGGTGGCAAACCATTAGTCGGAGAAGTTATTATAGGTGGAGCAAAAAATGCAGCGCTCGGAATACTTGCAGGAGCAGTTATGGCAGACGAGCCTGTTCTGATAGAAAATCTTCCGGATGTTGACGATGTCAATGTCCTTTTGGATGCGATAGCGGGAATCGGGGCAGTAGTTGACAGGGTTGACAGACACACTGTCAGGATTAACGGAGGAACAATTAAGTCAGTATATGTTGACTATGAGTATATTAAGAAGATACGAGGTTCATATTATCTTCTTGGCGCACTTTTAGGTAAATACAAGGAAGCGCAGGTGGCGCTCCCCGGTGGGTGTAATATAGGCAGCAGGCCGATAGACCAGCATAAGAAAGGTTTTGAGGCGCTCGGGGCAAAGGTTAAGATTGAGCAGGGCGGAATAATATGTGCGAATGCTGACGTTTTGAGCGGCGGACATATTTATCTTGACGTTGTATCAGTCGGAGCTACGATTAATATTATGCTCGCAGCATGTATGGCAGAGGGACGGACGATTATTGAAAACTCTGCAAAAGAACCGCATGTTGTTGATGTTGCCAACTTCCTTAACAGTATGGGAGCTAATATTAAAGGTGCCGGAACAGATGTAATCAGGGTAAAAGGCGTTCCGAAGTTACACGGGAGCACATATTCGATAATTCCTGATCAGATAGAAGCCGGAACGTTTATGCTTGCAGCGGCTGCTACAAGAGGAGATGTGCTTGTAAAGAATGTTATACCAAAGCATCTTGATGCAATATCTGCAAAACTTATAGAGATTGGCTGTGAGATTGAAGAATTTGATGATGCAATGAGAGTAGTTGCGAAGAAGCGGCTTTCACATACCAATGTAAAGACGCTTCCGTATCCCGGATTTCCTACGGATATGCAGCCTCAGATATCAACACTTCTTGCTTTGTCTGAAGGAACAAGCGTTGTTACGGAAAGTATATTTGAGAACAGATTTAAATATGTTGCCGAACTTGCACGTATGGGAGCTGATATAAAAGTAGAAGGCAATATGGCAATTATTAACGGAGTTGATAACCTTATGGGCGCTGCAATAAGCGCGCCGGACCTTCGTGCAGGCGCTGCTCTTGTACTTGCAGGGCTCGTTGCAGACGGATATACTATTCTGGACCAGATAGCTTATATAGAGCGTGGTTACGAGCATTTTGAAGAGAAACTCACAGCTCTTGGAGCAAGTATGAAAAAGATAGATGTAAATGATGAAAGAGAACTTAAAAAATTTAAATTACAGGTAAGCTGATTATTTGGAAGGAGAATATACACATGGCAAAGGAAAAAAAATTGGTTGAGATGGTCACACCAATGAGTGAAGATTTTGCAAAGTGGTACACAGATGTTGTTAAGAATGCAGAACTTATAGAGTATTCAGGCATTAAGGGCTGCATGATTTTGAGGCCTAACGGTTATGCAATCTGGGAAAATATACAGAAGGAGCTTGACGCCCGTTTTAAGGCTACAGGTGTTGAGAATGTATATATGCCAATGTTCATACCTGAAAGCCTTCTTCAGAAGGAAAAGGAGCATGTAGAGGGATTTGCACCGGAAGTTGCATGGGTAACACATGGAGGTAATGAAGAACTTGCGGAAAGACTGTGTGTAAGACCTACATCAGAGACTCTTTTCTGTGATTTGTATTCTAATATAGTACAGTCATACCGTGACCTTCCGAAAGTATATAATCAGTGGTGTTCGGTAGTCAGATGGGAAAAGACGACAAGACCGTTTTTAAGAACTGCGGAGTTTTTATGGCAGGAAGGACATACGGCACATGCTACAGAGGAAGAGGCAGAAGAAAGAACTATACAGATGCTTAATGTATATGCTGATTTTTGTAAGGAAGTTCTTGCAATTCCGCTTCTTAAAGGTAAGAAAACAGATAAAGAGAAGTTCGCCGGAGCAGCGGCTACATATACAATCGAAGCAATGATGCACGACGGCAAGGCGCTTCAGTCAGGAACAAGCCATAATTTCGGAGACGGATTTGCAAAAGCATTCGGAATTCAGTATACAGACAGTAATAATGAGCTTCAGTACGTACACCAGACTTCATGGGGAATGTCAACAAGAATTATCGGAGCGATAATTATGGTACATGGCGATGATTCAGGACTTGTACTGCCTCCTAGAATTGCGCCTACTCAGGTAATGGTTGTACCTATTGCCCAGAAAAAGGAAGGCGTTCTTGAAAAAGCAAATGAGATTAAGGATGCGCTTGCGGCAGCAGGCTTCAGAGTTAAGCTTGATGATTCAGATAAGAGTCCGGGATGGAAGTTCTCAGAACAGGAGATACTTGGCATACCGGCAAGAATAGAGATTGGTCCTAAGGATATTGAGGCAGGACAGTGTGTCATTGTGCGAAGGGATACAAGGGAAAAGACGGTTGTTCCTATAGAAGAGGCAGCAGCAAAGCTTGCCGAGATTCTGGATAAAGAGCACGAGGATATGTATAACCGCGCTTATGAGCATCTTCACAGCAGTCTTTATGAAGTTACCGATTATGAAGAGTTCAAAAAGACAATTGCCCAAAAGCCGGGATTTGTTAAAGCAATGTGGTGCGGTGATGAAGCATGTGAGCTCAAGATTAAGGAAGACACAACGGCTACATCAAGATGTATTCCGTTTGAACAGGAGAAGCTTTCCGATGTATGCGTATGCTGCGGAAAACCTGCAAAGCATATGGTTTACTGGGGCAAAGCGTATTAAAAAAACGATAATGAATACGGGCGTTTCTTATAAAACAGTATTATAATTGTTTCAGAAAACGGCACAGCTTCGGCTATGCCGTTTCTTCATTATGAGACTATCTAATAAGAACAAGAGAAGTATTTTAGAAAAAGGTATAATTACTATACAAACTGATTAACCGCTTCATCATAGCGGTAATCAATTGATGAAAGTGTTTTTTCAATTACAGTTTTATTTATCCGCAAAGAAGCGCACAGCTCGTCAAGATTTTCATATTGGTCCCTTAAAAGCGTATTAATATAACTCAAAAGTATAATTGGGTCTTTTGGTAAAGACATAAAATAAGCCCTCCTGTAAATAATTTGAATATTATTGTAGCATACTAATCTGTATATTGGAATGGAGTTGATTAGTATGGCGCAGGATAATTCAGAATTTATATCAGATTATAACAAAAACAAACAATACATTAACAATCTTATACATGTCAAAGACAGTTTTGACGTTATGGAAAAAGTTCTGGTAATTGGCGAAAGAAAGGCCAGTTATTATTTTATAGACGGATTCTGTAAAGATGAAGTCATGGAAAAAGTAATGGAGTTTTTGTATAAGATAACTGAGGATGAAATGCCTGAAAATGCGGAGGAATTTATTAAAAAGCATATGCCTTACGGCGAAACAACGCTTGTAGGGAGCAAAAAGGATTTTCTGCAGATGTTTATGTCGGGAATACCTGTACTATTGATAGACGGTTATAATATGCTTATTGCGACGGATTTTCGTGAGTATCCGGCAAGAAGTGTTGACGAGCCTGAAAAAGACAAGGTGATGAGGGGCTCAAGGGATGGGTTTGTTGAGACCATTGTGTTCAATACGGCACTTATAAGAAGACGTATACGTAATCCCGAGCTTGTTATGAAAATTTTTTCGGTAGGAAAGAGCTCAAAAACGGATGTGGTTATATCGTATATATCAAACAGGGTAGACGAAAAAGTATTAAAACAGGTAGAAAAAAGAATAAATGCAATTGACGTGGATTCACTTACAATGAATCAAGAGAGTTTTGTTGAATGCTTTTATCCGCACAGATGGTACAATCCTTATCCAAAATTCAAGTTTTCTGAAAGGCCGGATACGACGGCAGCATGTATTTTGGAAGGTAATATTGCTATCCTTGTAGATAATTCGCCGTCTGCCATTATTGTACCAAGTTCAATATTTGATATCGTTGAGGATGCTGACGATTACTATTTTCCGCCTATTACCGGAACGTATTTGAGGCTTTCACGTTTTATAATAAATATTGCGGCGCTCCTTTTGTCGCCGACATTTCTTCTTCTTATAAATAATCCGAATTATATACCGGACTGGCTTAGCTTCATTTTAATTGAAGATACGATAAATATACCGATTATAGTACAGCTTTTACTTCTTGAATTTGCAATAGACGGAATGAGGCTTGCGTCGCTAAATACGCCGAATATGCTAAGTACCCCGCTTAGTGTTGTTGCAGGTATAGTGCTCGGTGATTTTACGGTAAGTTCGGGATGGTTTAATTCCGAAGTAATGCTTTATATGGCATTTGTTGCGGTTGCAAATTATACGCAGGTTAATTTTGAACTTGGATATGCGTTAAAATTTATGAGAATAATAACGCTTATTGCAACGCAGCTTTTTGGAATATTCGGATATATAGCGGGAATAATTCTTGCTGTTGTGGGACTTATATTTAACAAGACATTTAGTGGAAAAAGCTATCTTTATCCTCTTATACCGTTTAACGCAAAGTATCTTTTGAGAAGATTTTTCAGGGTGAGTCTTCCAAGGAGCGAAAAACAGTAGTGTATAACGTGAATTTCATTGACATAAGCGTAAAAGTGATTATATAATAAAACGATACGGTGGGTTTAAAAAGTTATTATTGGCAAAAGCTAAAGGGAGGATAGCAAAATGTTAAAAAAGACATTTAAATCGGTTGTATGCGTACTTCTTACAGTAGGGCTTGTATGTACAGGTTCTTCAAGTGGAAACGCGCAGGCAGCAAAGAAAGCGACGCTTAAGACAAAGAAAGTTACAATGAAGGTAGGAGAGAAGAAAAGCATTGTAATTAAGAATAAGAATAAAAAAGCATCATACAGCTTCGTTTCTTCATCTAAAACAAAGGCTGCTGTTACAAAGAAAGGCGTTATTAAGGCAAAGAAGGAAGGAAAAGTAACTGTTACGGTAAAAGAAAAATATAATAAGAAGACAAGAAAGTTAGGAAAAGTTAAGGTTACGGTTAGAGGGAAAGATACTGTAGCACCACAGCCTGCAGCCAGCGCAGCAGCGCCACAGGCAACAACAGGCACGCAGCAGACGGCAACAGCCACCCCGGGAGGTTCGGATAACCAGACGTCTGTACCGGCGGCTACAGATACTCCGACGCCGGCTCCTACGGATGAACCGGGTCCGGCAATGGAGCCAATCAGTAAGTATCTTGAAGATGACAGCAGCGATGTTCCGGCAGGATTTGATAAGGTTGATGCAAGCGCAGCGGGTACAGTTGAAGATATTGAATATCCTTCAACCGTTATCACCGAAGGCGAAGTTGTAATGCGTAAGGCAAAGGTTGTTCTTCCTAAGGATTATACTGAAGACAAGAAGTACCCGGTAGTTTATCTGAATCATGGTATATTTGGTAATGAGACGTCATTATACGGAGATAACGTACAGAATGTAGTATGGAATGCCGTTGCTAACGGTGATGCTGAAGAAATGATAGCAGTATTTCCTAACGGCTGCGCTAATGAGACCGGAGATGATAACGGACTTGGATTTAACGCACAGCATTATGCAGCATATAATAATTTCCTCAATGATTTAGAGCAGTGTCTTATGCCATATATCAATGAGAATTATTCAACTCTTACGGACAGAGCACATACGGCTGTTTGCGGATTTTCAATGGGAGGACGCGTAAGCCTTCATATAGGATTTACTTTACAGGATAAGTTCAGATATGTTGGAGCAATGTGTCCTGCGCCGGGAATATTCAAGCATAATGATTACGGTGTGAATGAAGACGGGCTGTTCACACATGATACATTTACTCTGAAAGACGAATACATGAACGATACGTTAGTAATTATTGCGGAAGGAAATACTGACACAATCGTAGGAAATTCTACCAATGCAGATAAGCACTTCCCATATGATTATCATCTTGCGCTTGAAGATAACGGTGTGCCGCATTTGTTCTTCACATATCAGGGAGGACATGACGGCAGTGTTTATAAGAAGGGAATGTATAACTTCTTCAGGCGTATTTTCCATGAGGCCGAACAGTAATAGTATAAAGTTCAAAGTAAGCACGGAGTATAAAATAAAGAACTGTTGCATTTGAATGTTAATGCGGCAGTTCTTTACTGACTTGGGAGGTAGTATGTATATAATAGCAGGACTTGGCAATCCCGGAAGACAGTATGCCGGAACGAGGCATAACATGGGCTTTAATGTAGTAACAAGGATTGCTGACGATTATAAGATGCAGATTACAATAAAGGAACATAAAGCGCTGTGTGCAAAAGGATTTATCGGCGGGCAGAAGGGACTTCTTGCACTGCCTCAGACATACATGAATTTAAGCGGCGAAAGCATACGAGAGCTTGTTAATTATTATAAGATAGACCCTGAGACAGAACTTATGGTAATATATGATGATATAAGCATGGACGTCGGAAGAATAAGAATGCGAGCAAAAGGAAGCTCGGGCGGACATAACGGAATTAAGAACATCATAGCTGAGCTTGGAACGGACGTATTTCCAAGAATGAAAGTAGGAGTAGGGGAAAAGCCTAAAGGGTGGGATTTGGCAGACTATGTATTAGGAAGATTTTCCGATGAAGAAAATGAAGTTATGAGACGCATGCTTGCAAAAGGAAGCGATGCGTGCAGGGATTTCATATTATATGGTATACAGGAAGCGATGAACAGATATAACAATTAATGGGAGATTAAAGTGAAAGCGTTAACAGAGCCATTGCAGGAGCTTGCCGAATTTACGGCGGCAAAAGACAGTATTAAGAAAAAAAACACGCCGGTATTTGTATCAGGTTGTGTAGATACGCAGAAATGCCATTTGATTAACGGGCTTGGTGAGGGATTTCGTTACAAAGTAATAATTACATACAGTGAAGCAAAGGCACGTGAACTTTATGATGACATGAAGCTTTATAAAGTGCCTGTTTTTTGCTATCCTTCAAAAGATATTATATTTTACAGTGCAGACGTACACGGACATGCAATTGTTAAAGAGCGTATGAGTATAATGAAGCATCTTCTGGAAGGAAAAGAAGCGGTAATTATTACTACGCTCGACTGCGGTATGGAGCAGGTTGTTCCTTTGACGTGTTACGAGAATCATATAATTAATTTTAAGATAGATGATGATATAGACCTTGCCGCACTTAGAAATGAACTGTATTCGCTTGGATATGAGAATGCGGCGCAGGTTGAGATGCCGGGGCAGTTCTCGGTACGTGGAGGAATTGTTGATATATTCCCGCTTACTGAAGAAGTTCCGTACAGAATTGAACTTTGGGGCGATACTATAAGCTCAATACATTTATTTGATGTTGAAAGCCAGAGGTCGGTAGATACGGCCAGAGAGTTTACATTATATTCGGCAACAGAAATAATGGCTGATGAGAACAGAATAATAAGCGGACTAAAAAAGATTGAAAAAGAAGCAAAAAAAGCTGAAGATAAATTCAGAAAAGAGCATAACCCGGAAGCTGCGCACAGAGTTTTACAGTCAGTGGGCCAGCTTAAGGAGAATATAGAATATTATAAAGGAATGGCAGGGCTTGAAAGCTATCTGCATTATTTTTACGAACAGACGGAATCGTTTTATGATTATTTTCCGAAAGACGACACAATATTTTTTATAGACGAACCTAACATGAGCTTTGAGCATGGTGCGTGTATAGAGCTTGAATTTGAAGAAAGCATGAAAAGCAGACTTACTCAGGGGTATATTCTTCCGGGGCAGATGAAAGTAATATCATCTGCGGCGTCGGTGTATGCCAGACTTGCATTAAGAAATGTTGTGATGCTTTCGGCAATGGATACAAGACCAAAGCATATGTCATATGAAACGGCGTGTTCATTCAGTGTTCAGTCCGTACAGTCTTATAACGGCAAATTTGACATTATGGTTAAAGACCTTGAGCGTTATAAAAATAACAAGTACAGAATTTTAGTGCTCTCAGCGTCAAGTACGAGGGCGAAGCGTCTTGCAAAGGATTTGGACGAATACGGATTATCTGCATTTTACAGTGAAGACGAGGACAGAGAAATTAAGCCGGGCGAGATAATGACGGCATACGGAGCAATCCATAAAGGATTTTTCTATCCTCAGATTCGGTTTGCTGTTATAACCGAAGCAGATATATTTGGTGATAAAAAGACACATAAAAAGAAGAAAAGATATAACGGCAAGGCAATACAGAGTTTTTCGGAGCTTAGCGTAGGAGATTATGTCGTACATGAAAATCACGGTCTCGGAATATACCGGGGAATTGAAAAGATTGAAACCGATAAGGTAATAAAAGATTACCTTAAAATTGAATATGCTAAGGACGGAGTGCTTTATATTCCTGCAACAGGTCTTTCGGTACTTCAGAAATATTCTTCGGCGGCAGAAGAAGGAAAGAGAAAGCCTAAGCTTAACAAGTTAGGTTCGCCTGAATGGAATAAAACAAAAACAAGAGTGCGTACAGAGATAAAGGATATAGCCGAAGACCTTGTAAAGCTGTATGCAAAAAGACAGGAGAAGAAGGGGTTCTGCTATGGTAAAGATACGGTATGGCAGAAAGAGTTTGAAGAACTGTTCCCTTATGAAGAGACGGAAGACCAGTTAAGCGCAATAGAAGATACTAAAAGAGATATGGAAAGCACCCGCATAATGGACAGGCTTATATGCGGAGACGTAGGCTACGGAAAGACGGAGGTAGCTATAAGAGCCGCATTTAAAGCTGTGTCGGAAGGAAAGCAGGTTGCTTATCTTGTTCCGACAACGATACTCGCGCAGCAGCATTACAATACATTTGTACAGAGAATGAAAGATTTTCCTATAAACATTGAGATGCTCTCCAGATTCAGAACTCCGGCACAGGTAAGAAATACAATTGCAAAAATGAAAAAGGGCAGCGTGGATATAGTTATCGGCACACACAGGCTGCTTTCAAAAGACGTGGCGTTTAAAGACCTCGGACTTCTTATAATAGATGAGGAACAGCGTTTCGGAGTTACGCATAAAGAGAAAATCAAGCAGATGAAAGAAAATATAGATGTTCTTACGCTGTCTGCCACGCCGATTCCGAGAACTCTCCATATGAGCCTTGTAGGAATACGCGACATGAGCGTTCTTGATGAACCGCCGGTTGACAGACTTCCCGTACAGACATTCGTAATGGAGCACAATGACGAAATAATACGAGAGGCGATAACGAGGGAGTTGTCGAGAGGCGGACAGGTCTATTATGTATACAACAGAGTTAATAATATAGACGTTATTACAAATAATGTTGCAAAGCTTGTACCCGAAGCCAATGTTACATTTGCACACGGACAGATGAGCGAGCGTGTGCTTGAAGGTATAATGTTCGATTTTATTCATGGTGATATTGACGTACTTGTATCAACGACTATAATTGAGACAGGGCTTGATATCTCAAATGTAAATACTATCATAATAGATGAAGCGGACAGAATGGGACTTTCACAGCTTTACCAGTTAAGAGGCCGCGTCGGACGTTCTAACAGGACGGCATATGCATTTCTTATGTACAAACGTGATAAGATGCTTAAGGAAGAGGCTGAAAAGCGTCTTGCGGCAATAAAGGAATTTACTGACCTTGGAAGCGGATTCAAGATTGCCATGCGTGACCTTGAAATAAGAGGTGCGGGCAATATTCTCGGAGCAGAACAGCATGGACATATTGAAGCAGTCGGATACGACTTGTACTGTAAGATGTTAAATGAAGCAGTTGCCGCCCTGAAAGGACAAAAGAAAGAGGATACAGATTCATTTGAAACATCTGTTGAGATGGAGGTTGACGCATATATTCCTGCGTCGTATATAAAGAGCGAGTTCCATAAGCTTGAGATGTATAAAAGAATTGCAGATATTGAGAACGTAGAAGAGCTTAACGACTGTAAAGATGAGCTTACCGACAGATTCGGGCATTTTCCGGAATCTGTATCGAATCTTATGGAAATTGCGCTCATTAAATCAATGGCGCATGAGGTATATGTAACACAGCTGACGTATAAAAAAGATAAATCCTGCCTTAAGGATAAAAAGCCAAGGGATATGATTACATTTATGCTGTATGAAAATGCACCGTTTAACATTAATAATATTCCTCTGTTTCTTGAGGGAGAAGGAAAGAGGCTCAAATTCGAGACAGAAGGGAAGCCGAGGTTTACGTACTGGCTTTATGACGGCGAAACGCTGTTTGAAAGAATAAAGGAACTGCTTGAAAAAATGAAGGTGCTGCTTAAAGAAAGAGAGTGATAACTAATGAAGAGATTATATGGACTGTTATGTATATGTATGTGTTTTATATGCATAATGTGCGGATGCGGAAAGAAGGAAAAGATTAACAACAAGATTGAATCCGACAATAAAAATGCTGAGAAAGCTGCAGAGGTTGAGGAAAGGAAGCTTTCTGCAGATTCGGCTGTAATTTCCGTCGGTGATGAAAAGATTCGGTATGATGAGTTCCTTGTGTATATGTATACGCTTAAGAACCAGTATGAGAATTCTATCGGAGAGGGTATATGGTCCTATAAGCTTGCTGAAGGGAGAACTTTTGAGTCGCTTGCAAGAGAACAGTCAATCAGCCTTATAACAGAGCTTAAAATAATATCACGTAAGGCAAAGGAATATGGTATAGAGCTTGCGGATGACGAAAAAGAATCCATTAAGAAATACGCGGAAACAATATATGCGGGAATATCTGAGGAAGACAGGGCGGCATATATGCTTACGACAGAAAATATAGCAAAAGTTTATATGGAAAATGACATAGCCGACAAAGTGTATACAGCATGTATCGGCGGAGTTGATACCAATATAAATGACGAGGACGCAAGGCAGATTACAGTACAGTATATACTTGTAAGTGACGCACAAAAAGCCAGTAAGCTTAGAACAAAGGCTGAAAAGAAAAGAGATTTTTCTGCTTTTGCAAGGGCTAATACCGAAGCAGACGGAATAGACCTGACTTTTGGGAAAGGAGATATGGGGGCTGAGTTTGAAAATGCAGCGCTGGCCCTTAAAACCGGCGAATTAAGTCAGGTAATACAGGCTCCGGAAGGATATTACATAATATATTGTGTAAGCGATTATGAGCAGGAGCTTACAGCTAAGAAAAAAGAAGAGATAATTGCGGCAAAACAGAAGGAGATATTTGAGACACAGTATAAGGAATGGTCAGGGGAGTGTGATATACAGATAAGTAAACTGATATTACAGTAATTTAATTGATTAAAAAAGATTTTTAATTGATGTATAGTAATTTTTACATGATGATAAATAACCTATTTGTGTTTTAATCTTGAAAAAAATATAAAAACGGGAGTATGATTAAATGACAGACAAAGAATTCCGGCATCTGCGCCGTGCGGATTTAATTGATATTATTTATGAATTGCAGAGCAACGAGGTACAGCTTCAGGAAGAGATTAAGGAGCTTAAGACACAGCTTGCCGATAAGCGGCTTAAGATAGCTAAAGCCGGTTCTATTGCAGAAGCGGCAGTAAGCCTTAACGGTTTTTTTGAGAGTGCTCAGGCAACAGCTAATCAATATCTGCAGGAGATACACCACGCAAAGGTTCTGGCAGACAAGAAAGTTAAGCAGGCAGAGGAAAAGGCGGCGGCTATTGTGGCAGAAGCTAAAGAAGAAAGCGAGAAGATACTTGCAGCAGCGGGTAACATACAAGAGATTTCGGTTTCTGAGACGGAAAAACCGTCATCTGCCGGCATAGAGCAGCCGGAGGTGCAGTGTAATGAGCAGATTTAGCAGGCATAACGGGCGGATTACGATGCCCTCGCCAAAGCAGGTCGAAGAAGAAAGAATTCGTCTGGGACGAAGAAAGCAATATAAAAAGGCGCTTGCCAGTACAATTGCAGCGCTGCTGGTTGTAGCGGCAACGGCAGTATTGGTCGCAACGCTGTTTTTACCTGTTTTACAGGTAGTAGGAACAAGTATGGAGCCGACATTACGTAACGGCGACATTATCCTGCTTGTGAAGACAAGGGACTTTGATACGGGAGAGATGGTCGGATTCCACCAGAGTGGAAAGATTATTTTAAAACGTGTAATCGGAGGACCGGGAGATTATATTATTATTGACGAAGAGGGTAACGTATTCGTCAACGGAGATTTAATAGAGGAACCATATATTACGGACAAAAGCAAAGGGGAATGTGATATTACATTTCCTTATCAGGTGCCGGATAATGCCTATTTTGTATTAGGCGACCATCGTTCGGTCTCAGTTGACAGCCGCAGCAGTTCGGTAGGGTGCATTCAGTATGACCAGATTATCGGAAGAGTAATGTTCAGAATTTGGCCATTAAGTGATTTCTCTTGGGTTTCCTGAAAGGTTGGGAAATGACAGTAAAGCAATATTTAAACAAACTTAAAAAGTACAGAGAGCGACAGCATAAAAAGACAGCCGTATTATTAATGCTGTCTTTATTTGTCATTGCCGGAGTTAGCTGGTCGCTGCATCTTACAGGAGAAAGTACGGCGCCGGATTTATATTGTAACAATACCGAGTCGTCGCATACACATACGCTTTCATGTTATTCAAATCCTGATGCGGATATAGAAACCAATGATGATTGGGAAAAGAGTATTTCTGGTGTCACGCTTACCGGAATATGTTCGGATGATGTAATTGCAGTTGCCAAAACGCAGCTTGGCTATTCTGAAAGTGCGTCTAATTATAATGTTGAAACAGACGCAGACGGCATAGAGATTATTAAAGGTTATACACGTTATGGAGCAATGTATGATAACGCGTATGCTGACTGGGACGCTATGTTCGTTTCTTTTTGTTTGAAATATGCAGGAGTTCCGCAGGAAGATTTTCCATATGAGATGACGGTATCGGATTTTGTGGAAAAACTCTCTGATTCCAAGTATAAGCTGTATATGGAAGCGGCTGATTTTACACCTGCTGCCGGTGATATAGTCTTTTTTGATACGGATAAAGACGGAATTGCCGACCATGCAGGATTGGTCGAGGAGCTTTTAGAGGAAGAAAATGAAGACGGAGTTATATTGAACAGCATAAAGACAATCGAGGGAGATATACAGGCTGAACCTGATGAATCAGATATAGATGATACTACGGCAAAAGAAAAAAAGACAGACAGAGTAGCTGAACGTACATACACGTTAGATGATGAGACAATACAAGGATACGGTAAGATGTCCGGTATAAAGTCTCAGGTTGAGACGTATGCAGAAGAAGGCGGCAGTTCAGATAATAAGAGCGAAACACATGAAAATGCAGATACAGATGATAATGCAGGCATAGTTTCCGGTTCGGATACCGGACTTAAGAAAAGTGCACCGGCTGTAAAGAAGTCGGAAGCAGCAGCTGTGCAGGAGAATGTTCCTGAGGCAGCGGCGGATGAACCTTCAGCGCAGGCGGAGAATGCGACAATAGAGGAAGTGAACTTTGATAAGTATACAGGGGCAAGGACTTATCAGGCGTATTTTGAGAGTTCGTACGATACGAAGAGCCCTTTTGATATATATTATGCAATCAATGTCGGGGATACGGTTAAACTGGAGATAGTGAACTTTGAATATAACCCACAGACTGTTAAAGACGCAATGCAGGGCAATGAGATTGTTAAGATTACAACATCCGAACCAAAGCCAGACCAATCTGCTTTCGCCGGTATGACAGAATTCCAGAATATAGAGTTTACAGCGTTAAAACAAGGTGAAGTAACGATTACATTAGATGGTGTGGCGTCAAGTACGCACACGTTTGGTGATGTGCACAAAAACTTTGGTGGTAAAACTATTAAACTGCACATCCGTACATATGATATTGGAAGTACGCATGATTATACTAACGTATACAATGATAAAATGCCGGCTTATCACCATGTGGATGTAGAAATAGATGCATATTTTAAAATACACGTGTATGATGAGAATGGACAGTATAAGTCAATTGCTCCTGAGAATGTTAAGGTGCAGGCAGTTCGCGCAACAGTATATAATACGGCGGCATTGATTGACATACCCGGATATGATTCACAAAAAAAAGAATGGGATACGACATGGTTCGAGAATGCAAAACCATTGGAGGGCGTCGCTTTTGATTTGAATCCTCCGGACAGGAATGGAAAATATGAATTTCAAAATGTGAGAGAGGTTACTTATAAAGGTAAAGATAAAAAGATATGGGCATATGATATTGAATACCAACCAGGACAGCAGTCAGCATCTACAGGACAATGGGAATTCAAATGTCAAGGTTGGGGCTGGCAAAAGCTGTATGACGGCGATACGGTCGAAATGGATGTAAAGGCAGAATATACGTACGACGGTAAAACATACTGTGCAGAGCAAAAGGTTGTCGTACCTATATGTCTTGCGAACAATAACTGCCCAATGTCTCTTGGAGAACATAAAATAGAAGATGGGAATGTTATTTCTTATCATACAGAAGACCATGTTAATCATGGTTTTGACGTTAAAGTCGACTTAAATGACGTTACAGAGATAAATGCAAGCCAGATGTATAAGATTGACCAGTATGGTAATCCTATTTCAGGTGCAAAATTTGAATTAAAATCAACAGACGGCAGCCAAACAATTAATGTTACAACGGATGAAGTCGGAGCAGTTACGTTTCGTAATGCCGACGGTACTCTTATGACCTTAAAACAGCTTAAAGACAAATTAGGTGAAACTTTCACAATGCACGAGGTTGAGGTACCTGAAGGTTATAGAAAAATGCCTGATGCAAAATTCGAGATTATAGGACAGGATGATTTGGCGGCAGGCGGAAATCTGTATCTTAAATGTACTAATCCATATGACAGCGGAGTGTGGGCTACTTCTAATGCACGTGTTCAGGCTCCTGAACAACTGAATCAGGTAGGCAGCACTGAAAAAATTAATTACTATAATATAGACGCTAACGGAGAAATTATTTTCAACGGCGATTTATATGGCGTAGTAATGAAAAGGTACAAAGGTGAAAATGGCGCTGATATATGGAAACCAATATACGGCAATGACGTAGAAGGATATAAGACAACGGCTGAGGCTGATGAGGCTGGCGTCAGGGAACTTCTTAGTAACCCTGCGCATCCGGGGCTTTTCAAGTTTGGAGCTTCTGAAAGTGGAATGTTCGTATCAACTATAGTCGATCATCTGCCGGGCAACCCTGAAAAATATTACACATTTATGCTGAACAACAGTCCGGGAAGTGAAAAGGATGCCGAATATGCAGTTGCATATTATTATCAGCCAAAAAATTCTCAAGATTTAGTACATATATCTTCACATAGGCAATCGGGACGTGAAGGTGAGTTTAGTATATATTGGAGCAGTACCATTCGGGTTCCAAACTTTGAGAATCGTCTGTTTTTCCAGAAATGGGATACAACAAACCATCAGCTTAAGGATTCTATATTTGCAATGTATGCCGTTGGTGAGGAAACGAATGGACAGATTTATTATACAACAGAAGATGGAAATAAGGTGTATCTGAAGTCTGATGAAGATGGAGATAATCAGGGAGAAGCTACTATTTTCATAGACGGTGCAGCCGGAGGAACTGCCGCAACATATAAGGTTAATGTTCCGCATAAAAATTTCAGCGACTATAATAAATCATCCGGCTATGTTACCGATGAAGGCGTTGGGAATATCACCGTAACATGCAATGGAAAGGACTATATAATCAAGCCTACAACAAATGCAGAAGGAAAAACACTTGTAGGGTATACCCATGATGAATGCAATAAAGTAAAAGGAGAAGCCGGAACAGGACATTTTGAAAAGCTAAAAGGAAACGATGATAATCCGGGATGGTATGTGCTGCGTGAAATACTTGCACCGAAAGGATATATTATAAATCCAACAGAGGTAAAAGTAGCGGTTCTTGACGACGGTGTATACGCCTATGCCGGAGAGGATTGGGCTGATAGCGATAACGTGTTAGTAGGAAATGGACTGGGATATCTCGCTGCTAATATGACTACGCTTGCTACACAGGGCGTCGGCAATGAAACGTTAAGATGGATGTTTACCAAGATAGGTATTATCGGCGGTCCGGGTAATAATAATAAAAACAGTGACACTCCGCCGGATGAAACCACATATTCGGCACATCCAAACAGTTCCACATTTAACTGCCTTAAAGAGTATCGCAACAATGCAGACGGAGCATTAAGATACATTAACGGTCTTCTTGCCGGTCATAGTAACGGAAGTACACGCGACAATGGAAAGGTACTGGTTAATTATCTTGAATATGGACCGCAGAGTAATAAGACATTATTTAATTATCAGCCAAATAGTGATAATTCAGGACGAATTAGTCAGCCAATAGGAAATGGTACATATAATATGCATGAAGGTTCCGAAACAACGCGTCTGTACACTTCATACGGCTGGTCGATTCTTGAAGCATATCAGGATTATGCGTATGGAAAAAATAATCGTTCGCAGGGAACTAATTATGTGAATTTAAATGGAAAAGATCTTTCGCATATGTTTTCGGATTCTGTATTTGTAGTTGTTAAGGACAAAGTAAAGGCTGACCTTACTCTTCTTAAGCGCAGCGACAAGAAGGATGATGCGGGTAATAATACGCCTCTTGATGGAGCAAAGTTTGTACTGTACAAAAAAGAAGGCAATGATAAGAAATATTATAAGTATGAAGAAGGCAAAGTAAGCTGGGTTAATGAGCAAAGTCAAGCTACTGTGGAAACTGCCAGTGACGGCGAATTCTCAGGGTTTATGATTCCGCTGCCGGATGGGTATACGCTTAGCAGCGGCGAAAGTATTGATATAGAAATGGAGTATGAGTGCACAGGAGCCAGCAACTTTGCAAGAATTTATCTTATTGACGGAACTGCTGATAATGCCAAAACTAATATATTAAATAATGGCAGCATGGAAAATGAAACAACAAAGGGAACTATTAAAGGAACGTTAACAGCTACTGAAAAAGCCAATTATATATATGTAAAAGGAAAATCTTCATGGGAGAAATTTAACACACTTAAAATTAAAAGCATCAAACTAACAAAGGGTGATAAATCAACAACTTTGAAGTTTAACTCTGCTAAGATTGAAGTTGTCGGTTTAACAGATACAGTTAATACAGGTGACGACGGAAGTATTTTTTACGGAGGCAGAAGAGGATTTTTCAGTTTTAAAGATTTGGACGAGGGAACATATTATCTGGAAGAGGTAGATGCACCAGAGGGACACGAGAAGATTACAGCTTCAATTACTGTCACGGTTGGACCGCAATGGAGTAGTGATGGAAAACCGATTGTTCAGGTTTCCGGCGGATGGAATGTTGCTGAATTTGCCGGCAGCTCACCATATTATAATAGTGAATCAGATTCTTTCCAGTATGGCTTAACTGTAATAGATGAATCTAAGGGTATAGACCTTGCAGTTAATAAAAAGGCGTCAGTGCCGGGCCAAGAAGGCACTACTCCGCTTGAAGGAGCTGAGTTTGTACTATATTATCAATCGGGAGAGGACAAATATTATTATCCGGGATATACAGTACCGCTTAATGATAGTACGGTATGGACGAATGGTAATATGACTAAAACCCGAAATAATGATGGAACATATACATTAGCAGCCGGTAAAGAGGGAGAATTCGGATTTGCATTTCCGGAAGAAGCATGGAAATCTAATGACTTCAGACAGGTTAAGATAGAGTATACAAATTCAAATATAAATAGTATTTCAGGGTATGTAAGCCATTATGGAACCAATACTGTAGGTTGGATAAGCAGTGAGAAAGCTTCATGGACTAATCCGGCTGGTTTAGGGCAGGGAAACGGCACTATAACAATAAATGCTGAAGCGGACAAAATTGTTGATGGAAATTATTTTAGTACGGTACGATTGTTTGGTTTAAATGAAAATTCAAGTATAACAATCAAGTCTGTAATGCTCATACCTAATAAATCTGTATGGCAGAAAAACATAGAGAAGGCAGCCAGATTTAAAGGTTCTTCATTTACAATAGAGGATTTGCCTGACGGAACTTATTATTTGCATGAAGAGGTTGTTCCTGACGGATATAACAAGCCTTATAAGGATGTGAAGATTGTTATTAAAGATAATGTGGTTACAAGTATTTCTAATTCCGGAGACAATAATATAACTGTAAACACGGAAAAAGAAAAATACAGTATAAATGTAGTCAATACTGCCGGCTACGAGCTTCCTGCTACAGGCGGGGAGGGAATCATATTTTATACATTTGGCGGTCTGCTGCTTATGGCGGCGCCCCTTTTGTACAGATGCGTATTGAGGCGCAGACGCGAAAGGAGGATTGGATAAAAGGCCTTCTTAATCGCGGCGAAATCGGTTTACGCCCGAACGTATCTGGCATATAAATTTTATAAAGAGTAATAAGGGAAAGAAAGGAATGAAGAAAATGAAGAAAATGAAGAAAATTTTTGCATTTATGCTGGCGCTTGCTATGATGTTAAGTCTGACCGGCATTGTAAATGCGGGAAAGGCAAGTGCAGCAGGAACAACAGGAAGTATTAGTGTTAGTTCAAATCATAAGGGTCAGGTTTATACCTTATATAAATTATTTGATGCACATGTTACATTTGCAGATGATGGAAAAACAGTCCGTGCAATCACGTATTCGCTGCCAACGGGCAAAACGGAAGCAGACCTTACATATAATGGTAAGAGTTGGTTCAAGCTTAACGCTAATAAGTTTATTGAAGTTAATGATAGCAGTGTGACTACAGAATGGGCGAAGGACCCTGATGCTATTGCATGGGCAAAGAGTTTTGGTACTAAGGTACAGACAGAAATTACAGCAGCTAGTGAAAATGATGAAAATGTAAAATGGGATAACGTAGATTATGGTTATTATTATGTTGATTCTACACTCGGTTCCTTTATTGGAGTCGACAGTAATACTCCAAATATAACCATTAAGGACAAGAACAATCCGCCAAAAATCAATAAGGAAATTACCGGAGTAACTACTGAAGGTGGTACAAAATCAGGCGTTACTCTTGGAATGGGTGATGACGTGACTGACCCTGGTAATGGTGTAAATGAAAAGGCTATTGCTCAGATTGGAGATACTGTTAGTTATAAATTGACTGTATATGCTAAGCCTGGAGCTGAAAACTATCAGGTAACTGATACTCTGACAAACCTCAAATTGAAAGCTGATACGCTGAAAATAGATGGTACGTCATATGCTGATGTAGATATAGTTGATAAAGCTAATTCTTCTGTAGAAGATAAAGCATCAACATTTACCATTAAATTTACCAAGGCATATTTGGATACTATTACAACAGATAAGAATATTACGATTGAATATGATGCTGTAATTACAGGTACGGCTGTTACAATTGGTGAAGACGGTAATGAGAATACCGCTGAGCTTACTTGGGGTCATAAGACTGACAAAGATTCAAGCACTGATAAAGCTAAGGTTTATACCGGTAAGATTTCTGTTGTCAAGAAAGATAATAGCGATGCTGGTCTGGAAGGCGCAACATTTGCGTTGAAAAATAATGCCGGTAAATACTATAAAGTAGATACAGCAACAGGAAATGTAACATGGGTTGATAATAAGGATGACGCGACACAATATACATCTCAAGCTGATGGTAAGCTTAATGGTGAGTTTACTGGTCTTGCAAATGGTTCATATACCTTGGAAGAGACTAAAACGCCGGAAGGTTTTAACCCGATTGACCCGAATAATGCTTCTCTTAAGTTTACAATAGAAAATAAAAGCTATACTAATGATAATCTTATTCAGAAAGCTACGGTTATTAATAAACAAGGTTCAACCCTTCCATCAACCGGTGGTATCGGTACTACAATCTTCTATGTATTAGGTGGAATTCTTATGGCGGCAGCAGTTGTTCTTCTCATAACAAAGAAGAAAATGTCTGCATATAGAGATTAATTATTTTCACATTAAGCTATTGGATATATTAAAAAGTTAAAAAACTGTTGCAAAGCAGCTGTAAAAGGCTGTGGAGCAACAGTTTTTTTGTATTTTTCAGTGGATATTTGTAATATTGCATTTTATGCTTTAAGGCCTGCTTATGCAAGCATGATTCAACCATAATATCTGTTACGGCGGAACTGTTAATAGATTTTGTTTACAAAAACCTTGACGTTCGTAATACAATGTGGTACAGTAATTGTAGAGAATTCCTCTGCATTAAGGAGGAATAATTATTGACAGAGTTTCAGGATTTAACAATCAGTAACAACTTTATGTTTGCAGCGGTCATGGAAGATACGGAGAACTGCAGGGGCCTG
>ERZ824480.832-NODE-832-length-32495-cov-22.526942_pt1 | contig 32495 bp, 34 predicted proteins | sample MGYA00519861_ERZ824480 | MGnify/ENA primary metagenome ERZ824480 (study PRJEB31778, sample SAMEA3449152) | human gut metagenome | biome: human gut; feature: human-associated habitat; material: faeces | place: United Kingdom | collected 2010/2012 ... | reverse complement strand
AGTAAGTAACATTGCTATTTTTCTTTTCATATTTTCTTTCATAATATCAACACCTCTATTTTATTAACTATTAACTTTATAAGGTTATTATATAATAACCCCCCCCCATGTCAATAATTTTATTAATACTTTTCAACAATTCAAATTTATGGTATTATTACTATAGAGAAAATGAAGGGAAATGTTTTATGAAAATAAAAATAAAAGAAATAATTAAATTTATATTAATATTTTTACTATACTTATTTTATAGTGATATTATAGTTACAATAATTACTAAAGTTGGAATTGATTTAAAAGTCTTGCCTACTACTTCAAAAATAATACTTATGATGTTAATTAATTTGTCACTTATGATTATGCTATTTATATTTTATAGAAAAAGTATTAAAGAAAACTTTAAAGATTTTAAATCTAATTTTAAAACTTATATAAAAGATAATTTTAAATATTATGTTATAGGTCTTCTTGTAATGATTATATCAAATATTATTATATCTTTCTTTGTTGAAGGTAATTCTACTAATGAGACATTAATAAGAGAATATATTAATATTATGCCTATTTATATGATTTTTTCCTCTTGCATTTATGCTCCATTTGCTGAAGAAATGGTATTTAGAAAATCATTAAGAAACTGTTTTAATAATAAAGTACTTTATATTCTTTTAAGTGGATTAATATTTGGTTCTATGCATCTTTTATCTGCTAGTAGTATTGTGGAACTAGTATTTTTAGTACCTTATAGTGCTTTAGGATGTGCATTTGCTTACATGTATTCTAAAACAGATAATATTTTTGTACCTATGTCATTTCATATGATGCACAATACAATTATTGTCTTAAATTATATATTAGTTTTCGTCATTGGAGGATAATATGGTGTCAAGATTAGAAAAAAATAAAAAAATTGAAAAGGAAATTAAAAAAGAAGTAAAGATAGAAAAAAAGGAAAAAAGAAAAAAAAGAAATAGGAAATTCCTTGCTTTTATAATCAGTCTTTTAATCATATTTTTCATATATTCTTACTTTATTGAACCAAATTTTATAATAGTAAATGAAAAAGTTATTTTAAATAATAATATAAAAGAAGATTTACATGGTATTAAAATAGTTCATTTTAGTGATTTACACTATGGAAGTAGTATTAATAGTAAAAATATTAAAAAAGTCATTAATAAAATTAATGAACTTGAACCTGATATTGTTGTATTTACAGGTGATTTACTTGATCTAAGATATACCGAAAAGTATACTAAAAAAGAAATAGATATTTTAACAAATGCTTTAAAAGATATAAATGCTTCTTTAGGAAAATATAGTATTATAGGTAATCACGATTATAATTATACTGAGCTTAGCAATATATATTATGATTCTAATTTTAATTTGCTTGTTAATAAAAGTGATATTATATATGGTAAAGAAGGAACAACAATTGGAATATATGGATTTGATAATATAACATATGGAAGCCCTAATATCGAAGGACTTAAAGATAATAGTTTTAATTCTTCTAATTTAAAAATAGTTTTATTACATGAAACAGATTATATCGATTATTTTATAAATGATTATAATATTGACGTAATACTTGGAGGTCATTCACATAACGGGCAAGTAAAAATACCATTTGTTAGACCTATTTTTCTTCCTGATGGTGCAAAAAAATATTATGCGCCTTACTATAAAATTAATAATGCAGACATTTATATTTCAAATGGTCTTGGTGAAAGTATATTTAACATAAGATTCAATAATATTCCAAGTATAAATTTTTATAGAATAAATAAAGCCTAGTTAAAATTAACTAGGTTTTTTTAATTTCTATATTCAAATTCAAAATCAAGTATTCTTACCTTATCTCCTTGAACTGCTCCCATTTTTTCTAATTCTTCATCAACTCCCATACGAGTTAACTTTTTAGCAAAACGAAGAATTGATTCATCTGTATTAAATTTAGTCATTCTAAATAATTTTTCAATTGTATCTCCTTTTATAACAAAGCAATCTTTTTCTTTTACTATTGTAAATGGATTTTCCTTTTTAAATGTATATAATACATAATCTTCATATAAATCATCTTCAAAGTCATCTTTAATAATTTCTTTATCAAGTAGATCAGCCATATATAATAATACTTTATCTAAGCCTTCTTCATTAATGGCACTTATTTCAAATACTTTTATATCTTCTTTTAATTTCTTTTTAAATTCTTTTAAGTTTTCTTTAGCATTTTCCATATCCATTTTATTAGCTATGATTAATTTTTCTTTTTTTAATAATTTAGAATCAAAATCATTTAATTCTTTTTTAATTTTTATATAATCATCATATGGATCTCTTCCTTCATAACCACTCATATCAATAACATGAGCTATGACTCTTGTTCTTTCAATATGTTTTAAAAACTTATCTCCAAGTCCTTCTCCTAAAGATGCACCTTCGATTAAACCTGGAAGATCTGCTACTACAAAACTTCTATTATCACTTGTTTTAACAACTCCTAAATTTGGATTTAATGTTGTAAAGTGGTATGCTGCAATTTTAGGCTTTGAACGTGATATTTTAGAAAGAATTGTACTTTTTCCAACACTTGGCATTCCTACTAAACCAACATCTGCAAGTAATTTAAGTTCAACTTTTAAATATCTTTCTTCGCCTGGTTCTCCTTTTTCACTAAAATTAGGTGCAGGATTACTAGCAGTTTTAAAAGCAGTATTTCCACGACCTCCACGTCCTCCTTTAGCTACGATACATTCTTCACCATTTTCTTTTAAATCACAAATAACAAGGTTTGTATCCATATCAGTAACAACTGTACCTGTTGGAACTTTTATTATAATATCTTTAGCACCTTTACCATTACAATTTTTACCCATACCATTTTCACCACGTTCTCCTTTAATTATTTTATTATATCTTAAATCAATTAAAGTACGAAGCCCTTCATCTGCTTTGAAAATAATATTTGATCCTCTACCACCATTTCCTCCATAAGGTCCTCCAAGTGGCACGTATTTTTCTCTTCTAAAAGCAGTGCATCCATCTCCACCTGTTCCTGCAACTACATTTATATTAACTTCATCTACGAACATAATATTCACTTCCTTACGCAGTAAATTATACCAAAAAATTTAAAAAAAAGAAAGATTTAATTTTACTTAATGTAAGATTAAATTACATTTCTTTTAATGTAAGTGCTACTTTTTCCTTTTCTTTAAATATTTCTTTTACATAACAATCCACTATATCACCAACCGTTAATACTTCACTTGGATGTTTTATATATTTAGAAGTTATTTCTGATATATGAACTAATCCATCATTATGTAATCCTATATCAATAAATGCTCCAAAATCAACAACATTTCTAACAACACCTTGTAACTTCATTCCTACTTTTAAATCATCTATTGTTAAAATATCTTCTTTTAAAACAGGGACACTATAATCTTCTCTTGGATCTCTTAAAGGTTCTTTTAAACAAGAAATAATATCTTCTAAAGTCCATTTATCTATTTTTAATTCATCTTCAATATTAGAAATAACAACATTATTTAAAACCTCTTTTATCTTAGGTGTTCCTATATCTTCTACAGATAAATTTAAATATTTAAGTAAATTATAGGTTTTTTCATAACTTTCAGGATGTATTTTTGTTCTATCTAATATATTTACAGCATCATTTATCCTAATAAATCCAATTGATTGTTCGAATACTTTATCACTTAATATTTTTTTAAGTTCCATTCTTGAAGTAAATTTATTTATTCTTTCTTTTTCTTTTATAATACTAGCAATTGTTTTAGAATTTAAACCTGAAATATATTTTAATAATGATGGTGATGCTGTATTTATATTAACTCCTACACTATTAACAACTGAACCAACTGCAAAATCTAATGCTTCATCTAATTCTTTTTGTTTTAAATCGTGTTGATATAATCCTACCCCTATACTTTTAGGATCTATTTTTACAAGTTCAGATAATGGATCTTGTAATCTTCTACCTATTGAAATTGCACTTCTTTCTGCAACATCTAAATTAGGAAATTCTTTTATAGCTAAGTCGCTTGCTGAATAAACACTTGCTCCTGCTTCACTTACAATTACATATTTGCAATTTAAACTATTATTTTTTATAGTATTAGCAATAAATCTTTCACTTTCTCTAGACGCTGTTCCATTGCCTATGGCAATAACATCAATATTATATTTATTTACAAGTTCTACAATTTTTATTTCACTTTCTTTAATCTTATTATGTGGTTCATGAGGATATATTTTATCTATACTTAAAACACTTCCATTTTTATCTAATACTGCAAGTTTACAACCTGTTCTAAAAGCAGGATCAAATCCTAATACCCTTATTTCTTTCATTGGTGGTGTTAAAAGTAAATTAGAAACATTTGAAGAAAAATTATCAATCGCAACTTTATTTGCTAAAATAGTTAAATCACTTCTTATTTCTCTTTCAATACTTGGAAAAATAAGCCTTTTATAACTATCTTTTATCGCATCTTTTATAAGACTACTACATGGATAATCATATTTTATTATTTTGTTTTCTAAATAAGATATTATTTTATCATCATCAGTAGTTAATTTAACATTTAAAACCTTTTCTTCTTCACCCCTATTAAGTGCTAATACCCTATGACTTTTTATATATTTTATTCTTTCATTATAATCATAATACATTTCATAAGTTTTATACTCATCTTTTCCATCTTTTTTTACTTTAGATACAATAAATCCATTATTAAAAATATAATTTCTAATATATTTTCTATAATTTGCATTATCACTAATCCATTCTGCAATTATATACATAACCCCTTCATATTTTTCATTATATGTTGTTACTTTACATGAAGTATAATTATTTATTATTTCTTCCAAACTTTTATTAGGAAAACTCATAATAATCTTAGCAAGACCTTCTAATCCATTATTAATCGCATCTGTTGCTTTAGTTTTTTTCTTTTCCTTATATGGTCTATATAAATCTTCAATATCAACTAATTTAGTACAAGCCATTATTTTATTTTTTAATTCTTCCGTTAAAAGATTTTTTTCATCAATTAATCTTATAACATCCTCTTTTCTTTTTAACAAATTAACTTGATATTTATAAACATCACTTATTTCCTTTATCTTTTTTTCATCAAGACCACTTGTAGCTTCTTTTCTATATCTTGCTATAAATGGTATTGTACTTCCTTCTTCAAGTAATTTTAATGTATTTTCTACTTGAAAAACTTTTATATTTAAATTATTTGCTATATCTTTTATTATTTGTTCGTTCATAATTTTCTTCCTTTCATATTAATTATAAATTTTATTTAAAAAAAAGAAAAGAAAAAGTAAGAAACTTTACTTCTTACTTAACTCTAACAAGAGGTTTAACACCATTAATATCGTCTTTTACATAATTAACGAAATCCTTTATTGTAACATCATCATAACCTTTTTCTTTTAAAGCACTTTCTAAATAATTATCTTGTAAAAGCATTATGTATAAATCTGTATCTGTTTTATATAAATATTTTAAAAATTCTAAATCATCATTAACTTCCCTTGTTTCTTCATACATCATACTTTTTTTAACTTCTTGTTTCATTTCTTCTTCAATCTTTTGTTTTTTATCTAATACTTCTAAATTTACTACTTCCTTATTTAATTTTTTATTATCAAAAAGTAATTTTATTGAATAAGAATTAAGCCCTACTGATAAAAAAGGAAAAAATTTTAGAAAATAATTCTTTATAAAAAATAAATTATCCACATTTCCCGTTACATTAGGCAAAGCTTTATTAAATAAAAGTGGCAATACAATTAACATTATTTCTATAAATGATATACAAATAATACTAAATTTAGCATTACTTTTTATTATCTTTTTTAATTTTAGTATTTCTTCTTCCATATAACTTCCTCATTTCAAGTACTTTTTATTATATCTTAAAAAATATTTAAATTCAATATCCTAAACGCAATATTTCAAAAATAACATTTTCTTTTCTTCCAAAGTTATATGAATAATCTTCACTTTCAAATAATAAATCTATTTGTGAAAAACCATCAAAAGATATAGCACTTCCTCTATCTAAAACAATACCTATAAAATCATTATAATCTTTTAAATTACTTACTTTTATAATTGTTCCAAAAGGAAGAGATTTATCTGCTGCTAAAACACGAACATTATTATATGTTTTATCATTATAATAAATAGTATTTCTAACATCATAGCCAGATGATGTTATACCTATACATCCATAACAATCTGGGCCATATCCTGTTATTGTACCAATAAATTTATCTAACACTTTCTTTTCTTCTTTTATTTTATTAAATTTTTCTATATTATATATACATCTAGGTTCTAAAACATAATTATATGTTATTTTTTTACTATTTAAATTTATTATAAATAAGAAAAAAATTATTATTAATATAAATAAATATTTTAAATTTTTCATAAACTACTCCTTTAAGTCAAAGACTCAAAAAAATATTATATTAGAAATTTCTAATATAATAAATAGTTTTATATAAATTGTTATAAATTACCAAAAAAAAGAAAAGACATTATTTAGTAATAACACTAACTTGTTTTTTGTCTTTTCCTAATCTTTCATATTTAACTACACCATTTTCTTTAGCAAATAGTGTGTGGTCATTTCCCATACCAACATTTGTTCCTGGATAAATTCTTGTTCCTCTTTGGCGATAAATAATATTTCCTGCTTTAGCAGTTTGTCCGTCTGCTATTTTAGCACCTAATCTACGACCTGCAGAATCTCTACCATTACAAGTAGATCCTCCACCTTTTTTATGAGCAAATAATTGGATATTTAATTTCATCATAACTAAATCCTCCCTATAAAAATTTTATTGTTTTTTCATAATCTTTTTGAAGTTCATATAATAAATTAATCATATTATCTAATAATTTATTAGTAACTTCATCTTCTTTTAATACCTTAATTTTAACTCCATTTGTATCATCATAATTAATAATATCTTTATTTAAAGAAATAATTGCATTAACTGTTGTTATAACAATACTACTTACAGAACTACATACAATATCCTTACCATAAGTATCATAATTAGCATGTCCTGTTATAGTTATTTCTTTATAAAAATTATTTTCTTTTAAGACCTTTACTTTAATCATAATTATCTAGTAATTTTAGTAATTTCTAATTTAGTATATGGTTGACGATGACCTTGAGTTTTACGAGTACTTTTTTGTTTTGAAACATATTTAAATATTCTAATTTTCTTATTTTTTCCATGTTTTAAAACTTTAGCAGTAACTTTAGCACCTTCTAAATATGGATTACCAACTTCACTACCTATCATTAATACTTTGTCAAATGTTACTTCTTTATTTTCCTCTACATCTAATTTTTCAACATAAATAACATCATTTTCGCTAACATAATATTGTTTACCACCAGTTTCGATAATAGCTTTCATAACTTACCTCCTTTTATAAACTAAGACTCACTCTTAAGGTGTCATAAAGATCTTCTAACCTTTTTGATGTGGTTTAAAGCATATAAAGGCTTCAAACATATAGAATGATACCATAAAAATACCATTTAGTCAAACACTTTTTACTTATTTTACCTATATTTATAGATATTTTATTATATTATGTTAAAAAAGAAAAAATGACCATAAAGATCATTTTAATATTCGTTTGGTGCGGGTAAAGGGACTTGAACCCCCATGGATCACTCCGCTAGATCCTAAGTCTAGTGCGTCTGCCAATTCCGCCATACCCGCAAAATAAATGGTGGACCCTGTAGGACTCGAACCTACAACCGACCGGTTATGAGCCGGTTGCTCTAACCAATTGAGCTAAGGGTCCATTTCTCTATTGCTTTTTAATAATAACACAAAACATTAGTAAAAAGCAATATAAAAAGATAATTTTTTTTAAAAAATAGCAAATTATACAAAAAAACCAAATTATTTTTGGTTTAATGCGTTTAATAAATTAACTTTAAACATATCTTTTTGAGCGTTTGATTTAGAAATCATAACTCCCTTGTAAGTAGCAAGTTCGCTTCTGTGTCCTTCTTCTAAAATACTATCCGGTGTAATATTAGAAAGAAGAACAACTTTACTATCTTCATATACTGTATAATGAAGTGTTATATCTCCATGTACTTTAGAAAATAATGCATCAGTAGGAAGTTTTAATTCATAATTTTTTGTATTATCTTTAGAAGATGTTTCAACTAACTTTCCTAAAAAGTGTCCTTCCCTAATTTTTGGATAATATTCAAATGTAAGCTTTTTATAAGCAAGCATATTATACTTTCTTACTGATCTTTCTTTTTTTCTAAATTCATTTTCATCAACATATTCAAAATGATAATTTAACCTTTTATTTTCCATATTACCTAACCCCCTATTTATTATTGGTAATTTCTTAAGTGTCTAAATTATAGCACAATACAAGAAAAATGTCAAACTTTTTCTTTAAAAAATAAAAAGTAGATGTAAAATCTACCTTAAATTATTAATATTTTCTTCAATTTCGTCTTTAGTTACATAACCAAGTGATGTTTTTTCTAATTTTCCATTTTTAAAATACATAAGCGTAGGAATACTCATTATTCCATACTTTCTTGCTAATTCATTATGTTTATCTACATCAACCTTAACTACTTTTACATTACTCCTTAAAGAAGAAATTTCTTCTAAAACTGGCGAAAGCATCTTACACGGACCACACCAATTAGCATAAAAATCAACAATAACTAAATCATCTTTTATCATTTCATTAAAATCTTCATTTTCTAAATGTACTAACATTTTACTCATCTCCTTTATTTTTATATTTTTCAATTAAAAAATCTATATTTTTTACATCTATTTTTCTTTTTTTAACAAGTTTTTCTACATATTCAGGAGTTATTACTTTATTCTTTAACATCGTATCAATTGCATTATAATTAAATTTATCACTATCTTTATCTTTAACATAAACATCTACAAAATCATATATTTCAGTTGCAGTATTAGTCACATCTTTTACAACATTAGATAAAACTGGTGAAGATGTTAATATTTTGGGTCTTAAACTTGATTCACTTACTAACTGACTATTAAATGATGTCATATTTAAAACAAATAATATTATAAATAAAATCACATATCCTTCGATTAATCCTACAACCATACCAAGAAGTTTTGATGGTATACCTAAAATTATCGTAAAATTAAGGGCTTTTTCAATTAATCCTGATATTTTAAGTAATATTTGAAAAACAATGGAAAATAATCCTAAAAGTATCAAAAATGCAATTAATTGGTATAAAATTATATTTAATGAACTAAGTCCAGCGATTGAACCTTTAAATTTAATAAATGGTAATGTATAACTTAAAAAATCTGCTACATAATCTTTAAAATAAAAAGCAAAAACAAATATTAAAATTACTCCAACTGTTTTAACTGTTTGTTTAAAAAAGCCATTTTTAAATCCTACTACAGCAAATATTAATAAAAACATAATTATAATTATATCAAACAAATACATAAAAAGTCCTCCTTACAATATTATTATAACTTAAATATGTTAAATATGCACTAATTTTATTTTTTTATAGACTAAAATTAGACATTTTGATATAATCTTATTAGACAATGAAAGGAATTAAAAATATGAATATTGTTATTAAAGTAAATGATGACACAGTTAAAAAAATGACTGAATATTATAAAGATAAATTAAGAGAAAAAACTCCACCATATGCTATTTTTCAGGCACAAGAAGAAGATACTATTATAACATTATATCAATCAAAAAAATGTATGTTTCAAGGAACAACTGCATATGTAGATGCTAATATGTGGAAAGCTATTGATGGTCAAGAAAATACAAATAATACTTGTTCTAAAGACTATTACAACGTTACAAGTATAGGTAGTGATGAAGTTGGAACAGGAGATTACTTTGGACCAATTGTAGTAACGGCTGCTTATGTAAGAAAAGAAGACATAAGTTTTGTAGAAAGTCTTGGTATTAAAGATTCTAAGAAACTAACTGATGAAAAAATACTTAATGTTGTACCTAAACTTATTAAAAATATAAAATATAAAAGTACAATTCTTTCAAATGAAGATTATAATAAAAATTATAGTAATGAAGTTAATATGAATAAAATAAAAGCAGTTCTTCATAATAAAATGCTTTATAGTTTATTAAGTGAAATAGATAAACCAGACTACATAATTGTCGATGAATTTGCTAAAGAAGATAGATATTATAGTTATTTAAAAGATGTAAATAATGTTGTTAGAAATATAACATTTATGACAAAAGCTGAAGATAAAAACCTAGCAGTAGCATGTGCTTCAGTTATATCAAGATATATTTTTATAAAAGAATTTGATAAAATGTGCGATACTTACAAAACTCCTATTCCTAAAGGTGCAGGAGATAATGTTGATAAAATAGGAATGGAACTAGTAGAAAAATATGGTAAAGATGTATTAGATAAAATAGCAAAGAAAAACTTTTCAAATACAAAAAGGATATTAAAAACAATGATTTTTTAATATCCTTTTATTTTATATTTTTATGATTTCTGGGATGAGATATATTATATATATTTCTAAGTCCTTCATTTGTAATATGAGTATATACCTGTGTTGCTCTAAGAGATTCATGTCCTAAAAGCTCTTGAACACTTAAAATGTCACATCCTTCATTTAAAAGATGGGTAGCAAAAGTATGCCTTAGAACGTGCGGCGTTATATTAGATTTTATACTTGTTTCTTTTATAATATTTTTTATTACTAATTCTACTCCCCTTGCACTTAAATTAGTACCAGAATTGTTTATAAATAAGTAATCACTTTTTTTATTTTTTAATAAATTATCTCTTACTTCATAAATATATTTTTCTAAATATTCCTTAGCATAATCTCCAAAATATACAATTCTTTCTTTATTCCCTTTACCAAGTATTTTAATATATTTTTCTTTTAAATCAATATCATTTAATTTTATATTAACAAGTTCTCCTACCCTCATACCTGTTGCATATAAAAGTTCTAAAATACATCTATTTCTTATACCTAAATTAGAAGTATCACAAGAAGAAAACATTTCTTCAAGTTCATTATAATATAAAAACTTAGGAAGTAAATTATCTTTTTTAGGTAACGAACAAAGAGAAAATGGATTGGTTTTTATCTTATTATTCCTAGCTAAATACTTATAAAAACTTCTTGCACTAGTTATTTTTTTGGAAATTGTATTTTTAGAATAATTAAAACTATCTAAATAATTAAAATATAACCTAATCGTAGAATAATCAATATCTAAATAAGAAATACCTTCTTTTTCTAAGTATTTACTTAAAAATATCAAATCTTCTTCATAAGTACTAATTGTATATTTAGAATAATTTTTTTGTTCTTTTAAATACTTAATAAACTTTTCAATATCTTTTTCCATAACATTACCATCTTTCATTTTCATTATAACATAAATTTTGACATAAATAATATATTTAAATTAGAAAGGAAGAATTTTATGTTATTTAGTATTTTAGAATTAATAAGAAGTTTAACCTTTTTTACAACTTCCTATTCTAATAATGTATTTCCTGAGCCATTAAGTAAAGAAGAAGAAGAAAAATATATTACTTTATTATTAAATAAGGATCCTAAAGCAAGAGATAAACTTATCGAACATAATTTAAGATTAGTGGCTCACATTGTTAAAAAGTATGAAAATTCAAATACTGATACAGATGATCTTATTAGTATTGGTACAATTGGTTTAATAAAAGGTATTGATAGTTATAGTTTAAAACATGGTACAAAAATAACTACTTACTGTGCTAGATGTATAGAAAACGAAATATTAATGTATTTTAGAAGTAATAAAAAAAATAATATGGTTGTAAGTTTAGATGAACCAATAGGATTTGATAAAGATGGTAACGAAGTTACAATTTTAGAAGTTTTAAAAACCCCTAAACCCGATTATATTGATGAAATAAGCAAAAAAGATAATATAGGATTATTAAAAAAATATTTAAATATCTTAAATCCTAGAGAAAAAGAAATAATAAAAAGAAGATATGGTTTAGATAATTTAGATGAACAAACACAAAAAGAAATAGCAAAAGATTTAAATATTTCAAGAAGTTATGTTTCAAGAATTGAAAAAAGAGCAACTACTAAAATATTAAGGGAGTTTTTAAAAGAAAATAAAATATAAAAAAATATAGAAAAAAACTATATTTTTTTTAATTATAATCCAAGTGTATAAGGATCAGTTGAAGTACCAGAACCCCCAGTTATTTTAGCAGCAGATGTTAAATATAAAGTTGGATAAATATTTATACTACTACCTGTTCCGCATACCTGCATAAAAGAAAATGAACCATCAATATAATAAAATACGGACCTTCCTTTAAAAGCATCACTTGCAATATGTTCAGTTATTGTCCATACGCCAAGTGAATTACCAGAATTAATAACACCATATAACCAATTTATATTGTTACAAGCTCTTACATCATTTAAAGTTCCATTACTAGTACTGTCATGTAACTTATTACTTTCGCAGTTTGAACTGGCATATCCATAATCACTTACATACATTAATCCTAGTTTTCCTGTCCAACTATTTGGATTTGTTCCATAATAATAATCTGTACCACTTGTTTTTCTTTCATATAAATACATTTGTACTGATGTTTGAGTATATCCTTGTCCGCTTACAAAACCATTATACCCGCCCAAATAATATTTAGCATTTGATATCATATTTTTTGCATCAGTTGATAAACTATTTAAATATGTTCCATTTAAATAAGTATTTAATGTTGATGGACGAGCCCAATTATTTACGCCATCACAAAATTCAGGTGCAGTTAACATTACATCATATTTATTTGTTTTTTCTAAATATTCAACTTTTAATTTGTTTTTATCTTGTAATAACATTAAATTATCATTTTTGGTATAATTATAAGCAGTTGTTCCATTATCCCAACTTTTGTTCCCTATACTTTGGTCTCTTATTAATTTTACTCTATTTTCTATCTTTCCAGTTCCATCATCAGTTGGGAATACTCCAATTATTCTCCATACTTCATTATTAAATGTTACATAGTTTTTGGGACTTGCTCCACGATATCTATATTCTATTATATCTTTATCATTTCCTATTTGAAGGGTTGTATCTTTTGGATGTGTTATTGTATATAGTCCACTGTTATCTTTATTATTAGTTAATGCTATTAATTTATCTGTTGCAATAGTTATATTTTTCATATTTTGTATTCCGTTTATTTTTAATGCTAAAAATATTTTTTGTCCTACTAATGCTTCTTTTGCTTCATCTTCTAAGCCCCCAAAATCTAACCATAATCTTAATTTATAATTAACACTTTTATCGACATCTAATGTTACTTTGTCTATTAGTCTATTTACTTCTTTTAAATTTACGATTATTTCTTCACTATTATTTTTTAATAATCCTACTTTTATATATTTTTCATTTAATATTGTTCCTGTATAACTTGAATTAGGTTTATCTACTAATGATATTTCATAATCTGTTATTGTATCTCCTGTATTTTTTATTGTAAATTCATAATATTCTTCTTGGGCCATTCCTTCATAATCTGTTAATTCTTGTAAATTATCTAAAACTAGTCCATTTGTACTTTCTGTTAATGTAAAATTTACTATTCCTGTTTTTATAATATGATTTTTATTTGTATTTATTGTATTTTCATATATTGCAAATGTTGTACCTATTACAATTGACGTTACTCCTAATAAAGTAAGTAACATTGCTATTTTTCTTTTCATATTTTCTTTCATAATATCAACACCTTATTAACTTTATAAATTAATTATATAAAACACCCCCCCCAGTATGTCAATATTTTTTATAAATTTTAACAATTAACCGAAAACAAAAAATAAAAAAACAATACAAAATAAGGGCCAAGATTTCGTATCATTTTATAAATTTAGAATAGTTTATTTTTTTAATATAGTCAATAAATATATTAAAAGTTGCGTTTAACTTGCGTTAAAACTAAAAAAAAGATAAAATTTTATCTTTTTTCTATATCTAAGTATACATCTAAATCATTTAATTTTACTAAATTAGTTAAGTCTTCTTTTTTAATTAATGAAAGCGCTAATGTTTCTTCTTTAATATAAGATTCAAATTCTTTTAATACACTTTCAAAATAAGAATCACCGTTATAGAATAAATTAATTCTATCTTCGATATTAAAATCTTTTTCTTTACGCATATTTTGAACTTTTGATACAAGTTCTCTTGCTAAACCTTCTTTTATTAAATCTTCTGTTAAAGTAGTATTTAAGATAATAAAGTTATTACCTTCATTTATACAGTCAAATCCTTCTTTAGATTCAATTCTTATATCAACAAGATTTTTATCAATATCAAACTCTTCAAATTTTAATGTACCACCATTTAATAAAGTTTCTTTATCTTTTTCAGTTAAATTATTTAAGAAAGTTTGATATTCTTTCATTTTATTTCCAAATAATTTACCTGTTTCTTTAAAGTTTGGTCTTATAATAAAGTTCATATATAAACTTAAATCATCTACAAATGTTAATTCTTTTACATTTAATTCATCTGTTATTAAAGATGTTAAATCACTTAATATGTCTTTATTTTTACCATCAATTAATACTTCACTAATTGGTTGTCTAACTTTTATTTTAGCTTCCTCACGTGCATTTCTACCAAGTGAAATTATATCTCTTACTAAATCCATTTTTTCTTCTAGTTTTAAATCAATTAAACTTTCATCACATTTAGGAAATGAACTTAAATGAACTGATTCTTCATTTGTTAAATTTTGATATATTTCTTCACTTATATATGGAGAAATTGGTGCAAGAAGTTTTGATAATCCAATTAATACTTCATAAGTGGTTTGATAAACACTTTTTTTAGAATTATCTAAAACACTGCCCCAGAATCTATTTCTATTTCTTCTAATATACCAATTAGATAAATCTTCTCCAACAAAAGTTGTTAGATATTTTACTACTTTATTTAAATCATATTCTTCAAAAGCTTCAGTTACATTTTTAACAAGTTTATTATATTTAGAAAGTAACCATTTATCTATTTCTTCTAAATCTTTGTATTCTACTTTAAAGTTTCTTGGATCTACTTTATCAATATTAGCATATGTTTGAAAGAAAGTATAAGTATTTTTAAATGGATTAAAGAATTTAGAATGTACTTCTTTTAATCCTTCATAATCAAATTTTGAAGGCATCCATACTGGTGAAGTATATGGAAGATAAAATCTTACCGTATCTGCTCCATATGTTTTTAAAGTTGTAAATGGTTCCACAATATTGCCTTTACTTTTACTCATTTTTTTGCCTTCTTTATCAAGTAAAAGATCATTTACTAAAACATTTTTATATGGTGAACATCCTTTAACAAAAGTTGATATTACAAGAAGTGAATAAAACCATCCACGTGTTTGATCTATTCCTTCACAAATAAAATCTGCTGGAAATTGTGTTTCCCAAAGTTCTTTATTTTCAAAAGGATAATGATATTGAGCAAATGGCATAGAACCAGAATCAAACCAACAGTCAATAACATCCACTACCCTAGACATAGTTTTACCACATTTAGGACATTTAATATGTATATCATCAACATATGGTCTATGTAAATCAATTGAATTATCTATTTTTTCAAGAGATTTTTCTATTAATTCTTCTTTTGAGCCAATCATCTCGTCATGTCCACATGAACATCTCCATAAAGGAAGTGGTGTTCCCCAATATCTACTTCTTGAAATAGCCCAATCATTTAAATTTTCAAGCCAATTTCCAAAACGCTTTTCTCCAACATAACTTGGATACCAATTAACTGTTTTGTTAGCTTCCACAATTTTATCTTTAATTTTAGTAACTTCAAGATAGAAACTTGGTTTTGAATAATATAAAAGTGGTGTTCCACATCTCCAACAATGAGGATATGAGTGAACTAATTTTTGTTTTTTAAATAATTTATCATTTTCTTTTAAATATTTAATGACATCTAAATCAACATCAAAAACATTTCTACCTTTCCAAATTCCATCTGTATAACATCCATCTTCTCCAACTGGATTAAGATATGGTAAATTATATTTTTTACCAATATTGGCATCATCTTGCCCGAAAGCTGGAGCAATATGAACTATACCTGTACCATCTTCCATAGTTACATAATTATCACATGTTACATAAAATGCTTTTTTATTTACTTTCAAACTTGGAATTAATTGTTCGTAAGAAGTATATTCTAAATCTTTTCCTAAATATTCCTCAAGTATTTCATACGAATCTCCAAGAACTTTATTTGCTAGCTTTTTAGCAAGAATAAATTTATATCCATTTGATAATACTTTAATATATTTTTCATTTGGATTAACACATAATGCTACATTTGATATTAAAGTCCATGGAGTTGTCGTCCAAACAAGAAAATAAGAATCATCATCACATAATTTAAAAGGGACAATTACAGTTTGAGCTTCAATATCTTTATAACCTTGTGCTACTTCATGTGATGCTAATCCTGTACCACACCTAGTACAAAATGGTACAATTTTAACTCCTTCATAAAATAAACCTTCATCAAAGAATTTCTTTAAAATATACCATTCTGTTTCTATATAATTATTATCATAAGTAACATAAGGATGTTCTAAATCAATAAATTGTCCCATTTTTGCAGTTAAATCACTAAATGATTTTTCATTACTCCATACAAGTTCACGACAAACATTATTAAATTTCTCAATTCCATAATTTTCTATATCTTTTTTAGAATTAAAACCTAATTTCTTTTCTGCTTCAACTTCAACAGGAAGACCATGTGTATCCCATCCTACTTTTCTAAGTACTTTATATCCTTGCATCGTTTTATATTTACAAAAACTATCTTTTAAAAATTTAGCAACCATATGATGTAATCCAGGATGACCATTTGCTGTTGCAGGTCCATCATAAAATACAAAATAATTATTACTTTTATCAATAGATTTTTGTAATATATCATTTTCTTTCCAATAATCAATATATTGTTGTTCTACTTCTTCATAAGTTCCTTTTTTTAATTCTTTAAACATAATTATTCCTCCTTAAAAATATAAAAACTTTATGACATAAGGGCGATAAAAATCGTGGTTCCACCTTATTTCATAAAGTTTATTATGCTCTTAAAACTATAATGCGTTACCATCTATATCTATTTACTTAATATAGAACATCAGAAGTGATCTAAAATATACTTATTTTATTGATTTTCACCAAACATCAACTCTCTTATTAAAATAAATTATATTTCCGTCTTCCTCATTTGTTTTTAATATAACAATATACTAGCATATTTTTAAATATTTTACAAGTAGTTATATTTATAATTTTTTATTAATTAAACTATTTCATAATCTAAAAGTTTTATGTCATTTGATATATAATCTTGCTTTATAAAAACATCATCTTTTAAAACAGATAAGTATTTTTTATTATCATCAGAAAATATTGTTACAACATTATTAACATCTTCATTTAATAAAACGCTCCCTAAGAAATTAGCTCCACTTGATATACCAACACCAAGCCCTAATTCTTTTGCTAACATTTTACTCATAGTAATCGCATCCTCATCACTTATTGAGTAATAATGTGTTATATTTTCTTTTTTAAAATTATCAGGAATAAAATCATCTGCAATACCTTCAATTTTATGTGAATTAACTTTATTTTTATTAATAATTTCAGAATTTTTAGGCTCCACAAGTGCTACTTTTAAATTAGGAAAAACTTCTTTTAATCTATTTGTTACTCCCATTAAAGTACCTCCACTTCCTACCCCACTTACAAATCCTCCGATATTATTTAATTTATTTAATATTTCTTTTGCTGTAGTATTATAATGAGTATCAATATTTAATTTATTTGAAAATTGATTTATTAATAAAACATCTTTTTTTCTAGCATATTCTTTAGCAAGCTTTACACATTTTACAAATCCACCATCTTTTTTTGATATAAGGTGTAATTTAGCACCAAAACTTTTAAGTAATATTTTTCTTTCTTCGCTTACAAAATCAGGCATAAAAATAACTACTTTTTTCTTATAATAATTTCCAAGAGCTGCTAGTGCTATTCCTGTATTACCACTTGTTGCTTCTACTAAAGTAGTAATATTTTCTAAATTCTTCTTATTAAGGACATAATAAATTAATCTATCTTTTATACTTCCAGTTAAATTAAACCATTCAAGTTTAGCATAAATAAAATTTTCTTTTTCTTTATATTTATATTTTATTTTTATCATTGGTGTATTACCAATTAAACCATTCATAAACTTCACCTGTAGTAATAAATGATTAAAAATATATTTTGTTACAAAAAAAGAAACTTAAATGTTTCTTATTAATTCATATAATTCGTTATTTATATCTTCAATATTTCTTAATCTATCTTCTTTAACACATGAAATACATTTAAAATTATATTTATCTTTTAATTCAAGATAAGCATTTTCTGCCATAGTTAAATGTTTTATACTTTTTTCATGTTCGTCTAAAGATGTTCTATTTTTTCTTAATTCTAAAGCATATTTAGTAGGCATATGTAAAAAAATTACTATATCAGGTTTAATCAGTTTTAATAAATTAAATTCAAGTTCATATATAAAATTATATATTTCATATCTTTTATTTTTATCTTCTTCTTTGCCTCCTTGATGAGCCATATTACTAAAAGTATATCTATCTAAGATTACATAATCATAAGAATTAATTAATTTTTTTAAAGTATCTAAATTATATAATCTATCTGCAGCAAAATATAAACAAGAAACTTTAGGATCAACGTTAACTGCACCTTCTGTAAAATATGATTTACATATTTCTTCTTTGCCAAGATAAGGACCTCCCACTATTTTACCTGTTGGCGAATTATAATTAGGGAAAGAAAAGTATACACATGTTTTATTATCTTTTTCTATTTTTTCTTTTAATAACTTACTTTGCGTTTCTTTTCCCGAACAATCTGTTCCTTCGATTAATATAAGCTTTCCCATTTTATTTTCTCCTGTAAAGAACATGTTTATAATTTATATCATTTTCTTTATTTTCACTTAAAATTTCTTTATTATATAAATCTTTATTAAAACTTGGAAAATATACAGTAGCATCATTACATACTTCATCTATTTCTGTTAAATATATTTCATTTACTTTATCTATAAATAAACGATATATTGTACCTCCTCCGATTACAAAAACTATTTCATCTTTATCTTTATAATCACTAAGGAATTTATTTAAATCATGATATAAAATAACACCTTCAGGTACATTTATATCATCTTGTGATAAAACAATGTTAGTTCTATTAGGTAATACTTTAGGAAGTGAGAAAAAAGTATTTGCTCCCATTATTACAGTATGACCTGTTGTAACATTTTTAAAAAATTTTAAGTCTTCTTTAATAGGCCAAATAAGATCATTATCTTTTCCTAATTCATTATTTTTTCCTACTGCAGCGATCATTTTAAGTTCCATAAATTACCTCCTTATTGAGCTAGTGGAAAGTTAATCTTTCCATGATGCTTATATTTTCTTATTTTTATATCTTTTAAATCTCTTGAATTATCAAATTCAAAAAAATCATGTATTTCTTCATTTATCCAAAGTTCAGGAGCTTCTAAATCTTCTAAAGTTTCCCCTCTTAAGATTTGTTCTTTTATTCCTTCTATTTGATTTACATAAATATGAGCATCTTTTATACTCCAAGAGATTTTACCTGGTTTTAAATTAGTACAATGTGCGATTAAACATAAAAGTGTTGCATATTGTGTTACATTAAATGGTAACCCAAGTGGAACATCACAACTTCTTTGATGAACAGAAAGGTTTAAATATCCATCTGTTACATCCCATTCACTAGACCATACACATGATGGTAAAACTGCTGTTTTTAAAAATTCATTTTGCCATAGTGACATAACAAGTCTGCGATCATTTGGATTAGATTTTATCGTATCGATTAAATTTTGAGTTAATTTATATCTATTAACTATCCAACCATAAGCCGTTCCTATTGTATAAGCATATTCTTTGCCATAGAATTTAGCAGCTTTAATATTTTTACCTTCAATATTACTTTTAACTTTAATTTTATTACCATCTTTATCTAACATAATATTATTATCTAAATCATATAAATCTACTTCTTTGTCTTTATCATAAATATAATTTTCTTTTGTTGGTTCATAAATCCTGTAAATACCATCAGCATCTACCATCCATTCATCCCAAATATGATTTTTTCTTTCTTATAACCATCTTACATCATTTGATTGTGCTTGATATATCCAAAGTATTTCTGTTATTGCATTTTTAAAAAATAATTGTTTTGTAGTAAGAACTGGAAATTCTTCTTGTAAATCAAAATTAAAAGTATAATTTGGTATTTTAATTGTGTTAATTCCTGTTCTATTTTCTACTTCTACCCCTTCAGTTAATATTTTTTTACATAATTTTAAATATTCTTTATCCCATTTTGCCATAAAAAATAACCTCCCTATGATTTAAGTTTATAACAAAAAAGAAAATAAGTCTATAATTTTTACTTATTTTCTTTAGCATGTATTTCTTTTATTTTTTCTTCAATGTTTTTACCATATTCATATGAATTATCATAATGAAAACTTATTTGTGGCATTTTTCTTATATCTATTTTTTTAGATAAACTTATTTCTATAAAATTAGCAGCTTTATTTAAGATTTTTAAAACTTCTTCTTTTTTAGTATCATCTAAAACTGTAAAATATACTTTAGCATAACTTAAATCATTAGTAACATCACATGATGTTATAGTAACAAATTTTATATTAGGATCTTTTATTTCTTCCATTAAGATATAACTTATTTCTTTAACAAAGTTACTACCTATTCTTTCTGTTTTTATACTCATCTTTTTATTTCCACCATTTCATAAGTTTCTATGATATCATTTTCTTTTATATCCATAAAGTTTTCTAAAGTAACACCACAATCCATACCTTTTTTAACTTCATTTACTTTATCTTTTTCTCTTTGAAGAGATGCTATTTTACCATCATATATAACAATACCATCACGAATAAGTCTAGCTTTAGAATTAGCTTTAATAACACCATCAGTAACATGACTTCCTGCAATTACTCCAACTTTAGAGAATTTAAAGATTTGTCTAACTTCAATTTCTCCAGTTACTTTTTCTTCATATTCAGGATCTAGCATTCCTTTAATAGCTTGTTCTAATTCTTCAAGCATCTTATAAATAATGTTATGAAGTCTTATTTCAACACCATATTGTTTAGCAACATCCATTATTTTATTATTAGGTCTTACATTAAATCCATAAATTAAAGCATTACTAGCGCTTGCTAAGACAATATCACTTTCTGTTATAGTTCCAACACCACTTCTTATAACATCAATGCTAACACCTTCGATGTTTAATTTTTGAAGAGATGCTTTTATTGCTTCTTCACTACCTTTTACATCTGTTTTTAAAACGATATTAATTTTTTTAGTACCATCTTTTACTTTACTAAACAAATCATCTAGAGTCATTCCATTTCTATTTGTATTAGCTTCTTTATGTCTTAAAGTTCTTTCTTCTGATACTTTTCTTGCTTCTTTTTCTGTTTCAAAAGCCATAAATTTGTCACCTGAAACAGGTAAATCATTAAGACCTGTTATTTCTACAGGAGTTGATGGTGTTGCACTTAAAATATTTTCTCCGCGATCATTTTTTAAAGTTCTAACCTTTCCATGGAAATTACCAACCACAATAGGATCTCCTAATCTTAATGTACCATTTTGAATTAGTATAGAACAAACAGCACCAATATTTTTATCAAGTCTTGCTTCAATTACTGTTCCTGTTGCATAGCGATTTTTATTAGCTCTTAAATTTTTAAGTTCAGCGATTAATAAGATATTATCTAAAAGTTCATCAATACCTTCTTTAGTTTTAGCACTTATTTTATTAACTAAAGTATCTCCTCCCCAGTCTTCTGGTGTAAGTCCATATTCAGTTAATGCTTGTAAAACACGCTCAGGATTAGCGCCAGGTAAATCCATCTTATTAATAGCTACAATTATTGGCACATTAGCTGCTTTAGCATGATCTATTGCTTCAACTGTTTGAGGTTTAATACCATCAACTGCGCTTACAATTATAATTACTATATCTGTAACACTTGCTCCTCTAGCCCTCATTGCTGTAAATGCTTCATGTCCTGGAGTGTCTATAAATGTTATTAATTTATCACGAACTTTAACTTGATATGCTCCGATACTTTGTGTAATTCCTCCAGCTTCTTTATCTACTACATTTGTATTTCTAATTGCATCAAGAAGTGAAGTTTTTCCATGATCGACATGTCCCATAATTGTAACAACTGGAGGACGTGGTTCTAAATCTTCTTCTTTATCAATTATTTCATATTCTTCAAAATTTATAATATCTGTTTTTTCTTCATTTTTTAACTTCTTATTATAATCCATTACAATAAGTTCTGCCGTTTCATAATCTAAACTTTGATTAATATTAACAATCATCCCTAAATCAAATAACTTTTTAATTATTTCATTAGTATTTACATTTAATTCTTCTGCCAAATCTTTAACAGTCATTTGATTTTTATATACAATTATATTTGTATCATTAATGTTTTTATTACTTGATAGTTTTTCTTTATGTTTATACATTTCTTTTTTTTCTTTAAGATATTTTGAATCATCACGAGTTACTTTTTTAGAAGCTTGTTTTGGTTTCATTTTATCTTTTGAATCACTTACATCAAGTTTTTTTATTATCTCTTTATTTAATTCTTCTTCCTCTTCTACTTCTTCTTCAATTTCTTCTTTTATTTCTTCAAAAGAAGATGTTTCATTATCTAATAAAATAATATCTTCTTCAGTAAGTAAATCATCTTCATTATTTACTTTTATATTTAAAGAATTACATATTTTTATTATTTGGTCTACAGTAAGATTAACATCATTTGCATATTCTAATACACTCATCATTATAATCAAACCTCCTTTTTTATTTTATTATTTCTTTTAAATTATCATATAGTTCATCCTTTATTTCCATTTCTAAATGACGTTCTAAAACTTTTGATTTTCTTGCTTTTTCTATTACTTCAAGATCTTTTTTTAAATAAGCTCCACGACCATTAACTTTCCCTGTTAAATCTATAACTATTTCATTAAGTGGTGTTTTAACTATTCTTATTAAATCTTTTTTATCACATTTTTCATGTGATACAACACATGTTCTTTGTGGTACTTTTTTTACTTTCATAAAAACTCCTACTTAATACTAATACCCATTTCTTTAGCTTGTTCTGTTGTTTTAACATCAATTTTAAATCTTGTTAAACGTGAAGCAAGCCTAACATTTTGTCCTTTTTTACCTAAAGCAAGTGAAAAATCTTCACCATCTGCAATTGCTAATGCTTCTTGTTTATTAGAATCAAGGATAAACACTTTTATATTTTTAGCAGGGCTTAATGCGTTTGTTATAAATTTTTCTTTATCTTCATCATATTTTACTATATCAAGTTTTTCACCATTAAGTTCTTTTATTATGTTACTAATTCTTTTACCTTTTTCTCCAATACAGCATCCAATTGGATCTATATTAGCATAGCTACTATAAACTGCAACTTTACTTCTTACTCCTGGTTCACGAGCAACACTATAAATCATAATAGAACCATCTGCAAGTTCTGGTATTTCAAGTTCAAATAATCTTTTTACAAAATTATAATGCTTTCTTGATAATTTAATAAGTGTTCCTTTTGAATCTAATTCGACTTTTGTTACATATGCTTTAACAACACTACCCATTTCAAGTTTTTCATCCCCAATTAATTCAGATTTTGGTAAAATACCATTTACTCTTCCTAAATTAATATAATAATTTCCTTCATCTTCTAAATCACATACACCTGAAATTATTTCTCCTTCTTTATTTGAAAACTCATCAATAATACTGTTTCTTTCTGCTTCGCGAATCTTTTGAATTAATAATTGTTTAGCACTTGAAGTCGCTACACGACCAAAATCTCCTGGATCTACTTCTTCATATATTTTATCACCAACATTTTTTGTTTTATCTATTTTTAAAGCATCTTTAAGTAAAATTTGACTATCAATATCTTCTTCTTCATTTATTTCTTCTACTACTATTTTATATGAATATATTTTTATTTCTCCTGTTTCTTTATCAATTTTAACATCTACATTTTGTTTTCCTCCAGAATGTTTCTTATAAGCATTTGCTAAAGATTGTTCCATACTTTCAAAAATATAATTTCTATCAATATGTTTTTCTTTTTCTAACATATCAACAGCTTTTAAAAATTCTTTACCATTCATCTTAATTACCTCTTTCCTTAGATGATACATCTAATACATATTGTTCTTTTATTACATCATTTTCATCAATTATTGGTGATATAATGTGTGTTGCTTCCACTACTTTATTAAGATCAACAACAGCATTATTTAATGACTCTAATGTTATGAATAAAGTATTAGGCTTTGCCTTTTGATACTTTATTTCATATACAGTTAACCCTATTTTATTAAGTGGTTCTTCAATTAATAATTTAATATTTTTTATAATAAAACACCTCCATATAAATATAAAAGATGGAACAAATTCCATCTCCTTTCTTTTTATTACATGCTAATTATAACAAATTTATAACCATATTTCAACTATTTTATTTTAATTTCTTTATAAAACAACCTATTTATAATAATTTATTTATATTATTATCCTCATAAGTTTTCTTTTTATACCGAAAAAGACTTAAAAATTTAAGCCTTTTATATCTTCTTTTTTTAAAGATGTTACTTTTAAAATAATATCTATGTCTATATTTTCCTTCAACAAGTTTTTAGCAATTTCAAGCTTTTGCTTTTTTTCTTGATCCAATTCTTTTTTTCTTGTTTCTTCCTCTTGTGTTCTAATATCTTCTTTCTGTTTTTCAATTTCTTGTTGCTGTATTCTAATATCTTCTTTCTGTTTTTCAATTTCTTGTTGTTGTTTTCTAATGTTTTCTTCTTGCTTCTTAACATCTTGTTGTTGCTTTTTTACATCTTCCTCTTGTTTTTTTACATCTTTTTCTTGTTTTTTTACATCTTTCTCATATTTCTTAACATCTTCCTCATGTTTCTTAACATCTTCCTCATATTTTTTTATATCTTTTTCGAGTTCTTCAAAATAGGCTTTCGTACAATTTTTTTCCCATTCTGCTGCCTTTTTAACATCATATAATCCAATAATATCTTCATCATCTGACAATTCTTCTATATTTTTCTTAACATTCATTAAACTTTCATCCCTTTCTGCTAATTCATCCAAAGTTTCTCTTTCAGATGCACATAACATAAGCAATTTTAAATCAAAATCGTTTAAACTTTGTTTCTTTCCTTCATTATACCAAAATTTCTTTAGAATTGCTAGATTAACATGATAAACTTCTCCATAAATAGGATCAATATATAAGCCATTTTCTGAAGTCATTTGAAATTTAATAATTATATCTTCATCACTAAAATATTTAAAATCATTAAAATTTATTTGAATTACTCTTTTGATATTTCTATAATCAGCACTTCTTTTATACTGATCTACCATTAGTTTTTGATAATATGCTGCATTCTTTTCAAATATTCCGATTTCCTTTTGAGCATTCATCTCTAAATTAATTACATTTTTTTCTATTTCAACCAATATATCAGTATTTAATTGTTTGTTATTATATTTTTCAATAGGAAGTTGATTATTAACAACAACCATGTTTTTAGATATTATTTCTTTAGGAATTTTAGTTACATAGGATATTAAATCTTCCAAATAACCTCTGTTATTTTCGTTTGTTAATAAACTTTTAAATACTGGATCAAATGTCGCAGGAATTACTCTTTTCTTTTCTCTTATTTCTTGTAACTCTTTTTCTATTTCATTCATAATTTTTCCTTTCTTTTTTAAAAGGGACATTTTTATATGTCCCTATTTTAGCAAGAAGTAAATTCAATAAGTTTTCTTATAAATGTTCCAAAGTTTATTCCCAAATTAAATAAATAATTCATTATAAATGTTGATAAAATTAATATTATTATTACTAATACTACTTTTAATATTTTATTTTTAAATAACTTTTTTATCTTATCGGACATAGCTTTTTACCTTTTATTCTTCTAATTGATGAGCCTAAACTATTACCAAAATCAAAAAATATTGAAAAAATACCTTTAACTCCATTTATGAAAGCTGCGGTTATATTAATACCACCAACAATAGTTTTTAATTCTTTATTCGTTAAGTCAAACATATTATCTACATTTGATAGGTCTTGTATAACCTTCAAATACTCCTATTCCAAAAATTAAACCTGCTAAAGCTCCGATTATAGCCCAAATTGATACACCACCTGAAATTTTCTTTAATTCATTCTTTTTTAATTCCATCATAATTTATTCCTCCTTTAAAACTAATTTTTTGTTTTTTAATTCATAACATTTATCAAATAAATCTTTATTATTCAACCTATGAGAAATCATAATAACTTTTTTCTCTGGATAATTTTTAAATATATTATTTAAAATTTTCCTTTCTGTTTCAACATCTATTTCATTAAAACTTTCATCAAAAATAACTAAATCACTTCCTTTTAATAAACTTCTTGCAATTAACAACCTTTTCCTTTCGCCTTTACTTAAATTTAAACCATTTTCTTCAAGAATATAATATGAATTTATATTATTTTTCTTATAAATATCGTTAATTAAACAGGTATCTATAGCTTTATTAATTTTCTTTGAATTACTATTTACTAAACTTAAATTTTCGCTTATCGAAGAAGTAAAAAGAGATTCATCTTGTCCTACATAAGTAATACTATTTCTAATAACACCATTATTAATATTATTTATATCAGTATTATTAATTTTAATATTACCATCATCAGGAATTAAATACTTTAATAAAAGGTTCATTAAAGTTGATTTACCACTTCCACTTCTTCCTGTGATAAAAATTTTATTATCTTTTTCTAAATTAAAGCTTAAATCTGTTAAAATTTTTTTATCATCATAAGCATAATTAATATTATTAAACTCTAATTTTTCAATATTAATTTTATTTAAATGATTTATTTTTTCTTTTTCTAAATCAAATAAATCAAGAACTTTATAAATAGATATTTCAAATGTATCATACATTGATATTACTTCACATATACTTAAAGTAGTATCAAGAATTAAATAATACATACTACTTATAAAAACAATTGTCGTTATATTACTAGTTGTAAATACCATTAAAAATATAAGAATAACATAAAATAAATCAATTAAAATATTATTAATAAAACTATAATTATTACCACTTTTTACATAAATAAATTCATCATTTCGATTAACTTTTGAATATTTTTTCAATTTTCCTGTTATTTTTTCTTCAATATTTAAATTTTTTATTGAATTATAACATGTAAGATATTCAATAAATTTAGAATTATAAAATATTTGACTATTTTTACATTTTAAATAATTATTGTTAAATATATTTTTATATTTAAATGCTATTAAAAAAAGAATAATTATTATTAATATAAATGGTAATAAATAAATTATTTTATAAATTCCAATAATTATTAATGAAAATATAATCAATATCATATCAACAGAAAATATAATAAATAATTTTGATATTACTAACTTAAAGTTATAAATATCATTTAGAATAATTGATAATTCTCCAACAGTTTTATTAAGATATTCCTTTTTTGGAAGATAAATTATATGATTAATTAAATTATTTGTAATAGTTTTATCTATTCTCATATTTAATTTTAAAAATGTTTTATTCTTTAAATTATAAATAATATTTTTTAATAATACAATTAATAAAAAGATTATAAAACTATATATTAAAACATTATTAAGTTCTAATTTTTCCAAAATTACTTTAAAATAGTAATTAAATAAGATAGTCATAATAATGTAAAATATAGATAATAAAATACTTTTAATTATTATATTTTTATTAATTTTTAATAAAGACTTTATCACATTTTTAAATCTTTTATCTTTTTCTTTTTGCATGTTTTTATCATCAAATAAGATAAAGATATTAGTCGTTTCTTCATTAAATTCTTCATATGTGATAGTTTTTATTCCTATTGCAGGATCTAAAATAACCAAAGTTTTATTTTTATTATTTTTTTCAAAAATGACTATGTAATGAAAATAGTTTTTGTCTTTTATTATGTGTGCTATACAAGGCAAATGTTTAATTGTTAAAGCATCTAAAGTTGTTCTTACTCCTTTAGCATTAAGCCCTAATTTTTTACTAGAAGAAATAAGTTCATATGCTGTTGTTCCCTGGGAAGTTGTTTTTCTTACAACATCACTTGATTTTATTTTCTTTCCATATTGTAAAAAGATTGTTTTTAATGCTGCCACTCCACAATCATACATATTTTCTTGCAACACAAACTTATAATTTTTTGTCATATTTTTTTACCCTCCATATAATTATATTGACAAAAAATAAAAAGACCTAAATTTTAGGTCATTTTTTTTAAAATAATTTTAAAATATCATTAAATGTTATATAAATCATTAAAACCATTAGCAAGATAAAACCAATTGAATGAATTGTATTTTCTACTTTTGGACTTACTGGACTACCTTTTAATTTTTCAATTATTAAAAATAAAATTCTTCCTCCATCAAATGCTGGGAATGGTAATAAATTTATAACACCAACATTTATACACAAAAGAGCAATTAAACTCATTATTGAGGCTAAACCTTGACTTCTAACTTGTCCGACAATACTATAAATACCAACTGGACCACTTAAACTATTAACAGGAATATTACCTGTAAATAACCCTTTTAAAACAATAAACATTTGCTTAAAATAAGCACCTTCTTGATCTATTGAATATTTAAATGCAGATGCTAAACCTGGTTTTGCTTTACTTGCTAAAGTTGATACCCCAATAAAATATTTTTCTGTTCCATCATCTTGTTTTATTTTTTCAGGATTAATTATATATGTAACAATAGATTTATCTTGTTTTTCTACCTTAAAAGAAACTGGTTTAGATAAATCTTCAATAGTTAAGTAAACAAATATATCATCAAAATATTTAATTTTATGATTATTTATTTCTAAAACTTTATCCCCTTTTTCAAGACCGGCTTTTGCTGCAGGAGAATTATAATTAACTTCATTTAAAACAGGTGTTAAATCCCTTGCAGTATAAAAACTTCCTATCATAAATAACATTAAAAATGCAAAAATGAAATTAAACCCAACTCCCATAACCATAACTAAAAACCTTTGAAATACATTTTTATCTTGTAAATTATGTCCTTTATGTTTTGTTAAATCAACATCTTGTTCTTCCCCTGCTAAAGAAACAAAACCTCCAAGTGGAAAACATCTAATTGAATATTGTGTTTTATCTTTAGCAATGTGTTTAAAAACAACAGGCCCAAAGCCTAAAGAAAACTCATAAACATGAACTCCTACAATTTTAGCAAACAAGAAATGTCCTAATTCATGTACAAAAACAGTAATTCCTAAAACAAGTATAAATAATAATAATGTAAGTATTGTATTCATAAAAATCCTCCTTAAAACATACCCATAAATAATATATATGTTAAACTTATAAAAATTAAACTATCTAATCTATCTAATATTCCACCGTGTCCTGGGATTAAATTAGAAAAATCTTTTATATTAAAACTTCTTTTTATTGAAGAGAAAAATAAATCTCCAAATTGCCCCATTATACTTAAGAGTAATGTAATTAATATTAAAACAAATATATTTATATTTAATTTACATGTAAAAACAATAAATAAAACAGATATAAAAACACCAAATATTGTTCCTATAACAGATCCTTCGATTGTCTTATTAGGACTAATTTTAAGACATAATTTATGTTTTCCAAATAACGTGCCTCCAAATAAAGCAAAAGTATCAGTCATCGTAGCTATTAATATAATATATATAAAATAAAAAATACTTTTTTCTCTAATCATATTAAATGCTATAAAAGAAATACTAATAAAAATTATACTACCTATAACATATAAAGCATCACTTAAATTATATTTTTCTTTTTCTTCAATAAATACAACTGAAATAAAAAATAATAAAAACAATATTGGAAAGAAATATAAATTAGAAAAAATAGAAAAACTATTACTAAAATATATTACTAACATAACACTTATAATAGATATTATCTTTATAAAAAGTGGCATATTATTTTTTTGTTTCAATAATTCATACATCGAACATGCACCTAGTACAACTGTACCTATTTTTAAGTAAAGTCCTCCAAATACAATCAAAGGAAGTACAATCAAAATCATAACAATTGCACTTATTATTCTTTTTTTCAAGTTCTCACTTCCTATCATCAATTGTAATTATAATATATTTTTTTAATTTTGTATATAAAAAGACATAAATATTTTAAAACTTATGTCTTATAAATTATTCATTTGTTACAACCATACGGGTTGACCCAAAACTTTGAGAAGCACCATTACCAACATTAAATTGAAATACTCCAGCTTGCGTAGTGTCACTATAATACCCTCCCCTAAACATCCATGATGAGCTTGTCGTAACAAAAGACAAATAATCATTATACCACCCAGAAGTTTCAGTTAAGGCATGGCCTGTATAACTTGAACTTGTATAATTATTATAATACTTCTCATCCGGCAAACTGCTAAAACCTGAACTTCCTATTGTCTTATTTGATATTCCCATAACATATTCATGACTTCCACCACTCATATCATATATGCCATATATATTTCCAGTTGTTGAAGCTCCAATTCCTAAAGTTGTTTCATAAGAATTTGTCGTTGAATTTGCGTTTGAAGCACCTGGTGTTGCACCTATTCCTGTTATATAATTACTGTTATTATTTATTCCAACTTCAGTACATGTTGTACTATTTATACATCTTCCATAAATACTCTGAGTTAAATATGCTACTGCTCCCCATTCATTATTTTTACTCATATGGGTATCTACTTCACTACTTACAAACCCAAAACTATTTCCTGTTTGTTCCATACTTCTACTTGCAAAGAAGAATCTACTTACACTATTATATCTTAAACTCTTTACGCTTGGTTTTATTAAAATATTATTAGCATTACTACATGTTTCTGTTGTACATCCTATATTATTACCTGTTGTACTTGATGCAAGTGTTGCATGACTTGTTTCAAATTTAGCATACCAAAATCCACTTAAGTTTTTATTTCCAAAAGTAAATGCATCTATTGCTGTTTCATTTGGTTTTACAAATGTTACATTTATCGCATTAGGTAATGCTTTAGTTCCTCCATTATAATTACTTGGTGTTGCTGCATTAAACCTTGGTATCCATACCCACATTGTATTTATATCTGTCATTGATATTTCTGTTCCTACTTTTGCATTTAGATAAGTTGTTCTATTTGTACTTGTTACTGTTACAGCATTTGCCCACATATGATTATCATAATTGTACCATCTATTTTCAAATTTTTTATTACTTGTATCTGCTTTTTTCCATACTTTAGCAGTCGCATCATAATATACTGGAATCATATTACTTGCTAAAACTGGTGCATTAGCATTACTTGTATCTTCGTTTTTAGTAAACGATAATTTATATGGATTACTACTTGTTCCATCCCCACTTTCTATCATTACATTTGAATTTAAATATAAAGATGGCCTTACTGCTCTTAAATTCCCACTTACACTACCGATGCTAACTCCTCCATTATAGGTTAAAAATGAATTACCACTTCCGTTTGCAACATGTGCTAAAAGCCATTCGTTGTTTGAATTATACAACCAATTGTTGCTTGTACATGTTGAACTGCTATAGCCAGATAAATTGCCAGTACAAGCGTCACCTGCTGCATATCCATAGTCACTTGCATACATAAGTGCTATTTTGCCAACCCAACTATTTGGATTTGAACTATAATAATATGTTCCACTTCCACTTATTTTTCTTTCATAACTATACATATTATTTAAAGTTAAAGTATTATTTGTATAACCGCCTAAATAATACTTTACATTATCAATCATATCATAAGCATGATTTGTATTTAGTGTATTTATATATGAACTATTTAATTCTCTACCCAAACTTGATACGGACCATTTATTTGACCCACTTGTATCCCAATATTTAGTGCCTATACTATCTTTTCTTACTATCTTTATTCTATTTTCAATATTTCCTGTTCCATCATCTGTTGGGAATACTCCAAGTATTCTCCATA
>ERZ824480.825-NODE-825-length-32620-cov-4.634423_pt1 | contig 32620 bp, 29 predicted proteins | sample MGYA00519861_ERZ824480 | MGnify/ENA primary metagenome ERZ824480 (study PRJEB31778, sample SAMEA3449152) | human gut metagenome | biome: human gut; feature: human-associated habitat; material: faeces | place: United Kingdom | collected 2010/2012 ... | reverse complement strand
CTTATAATAATCGGCATCTTCAGAATCGCTTATATTTCCAACATATGTTTTATTTGCTTTTATTTTCATTGCCTGCGAAGCCAAATCATCATTCGGTTCTGTTTCATAATATTCGCCCTCTTCCTCATAATCCACAAGAAAGGTATATTTTTCAGAAGAATACTCACTACTATACTGCGAAATTCTAATATAATAGGTTCCCGATGCAACACGAATTGTGTTCGAAATTATATCTGCCTCTTCTCCTGTCACATTCATATTTATTTTTTCAGCTTCATCCGTTCCCTGTAAACTTATATTCCATAAACCATAATCGCGATCTATTTTCGGATGTTTAAAGTTAAGAACTATCTTCCCTTTCTTTTCCAGCTGAATTTTATAATAATCTACATCTTCCTCATCTTTCAAATTACCACTATATTTCACATTTGGTTCGATATCATTTGCCATACTAATATCATCGTTAGGTTCTTTCTCATTTTCTGTAATAGAATCTTTTGCCACAGCATCCAATTCCAATTCAAAAGAAATACCATCTTTTATAATCATAATTGTATTTTTTCCTAATTTCATAGTCGTTTCAGGCAAAGAATAACCCGTCACTTCTTTTTCGATACCATCCTCATATTTTCCCTTTACTTCCAAATCGTCATTTGACAACTCTGTTCCAGCAAACAAAGTTCCACCTTTATACTTAACGTTTAGTCTCAGTAATTTTGGCTCTGTAGCTTCTATAAATAAGTGTGTTGTTATCGCATCTCCACTAGCAAGCTGATAGGAAATTTCAATATCATTTTTACCCTTTTCCAATGTCCCCGGAGAATATGTAAAATCAGACACTTCCTGAATTTTTCCATTCAGATCCGTTCCCTTTACCTGAATATCACTTTTTGTCATCTCATAACCAGCATAATAATTTCCAGCTTTTCCATCTTTCGGATTCTGATATATATACTCTGCCTTTAAACTCTTCAAGGATTCAATCGGCCTGTCTGCTCCACCAAAATCATTTAATCCGTTTTCCTCAACAAAAACTTCTTTCTCTGTTTCCTTACTTTTATAAAGTCCAAGGCGTGTTCTGGCAATAACCGTGCTATCATGTTCCAAATGAAATGGTTTATTGTACTTTTTCCATTCAGCATTTTCCCCTTTTCCTATTTTATATTCAATTGCCACGCCCTTGTCTGCTTCCAAAACAATTGCCGAATAGTCATCTTTTCTTAAAATATTCGGTTCATGTAAATCAACTGTTAAAAAGCCAATTCCCATTGTCGCCAATGCCGCAACTACCCCTGCTATAAAATCCACTAACTTTTTGTTTTTTATAGCTGTAACTCCACCAACTATAGTTGCTACCGCTGCTATGATCTGTAAAATAATTCCAATAATTATTACCATACGCATAGCATACTCCTTATCTTTTACAAATTTATTTGTAATACAAGTAAATTAAAAGTTTGTTCTCACTCACCTTGTACCTCAATCCCCAAGATCTTATATTCACCCTTAATAATCCATTCAAACAATGTATCACACCATTTTATTACCGGCTCTATAAACGAATAAATTTTAAGTAAAATTTTTGAAATGTTATACGCTCCTGTAATTGACATTCCACTACTACGTCCTTCAAAAAAGAAACCCGATGCCAATAAAATTGCAACTGTAACCAACAGCAGTGCAACTAAATAAATACCTGTTTTTATTAAAACGCCAATTTTCACTGCTAATGACAAAAACGCTACCGATATCACTATACGATTTGCATTCCCTTTGCTAAAATATTTTCCAATATTATGTGATCTTATTACCGTTGTTGCAAACACATGCATCCAAACATATTCCGAAAAGAAAATACTGCAAAGTATGCTCAAAATACTTAAAGCAATTCCAAATATAGGGAAATCCATTCCAGTAAAAAAGAATACTCCAATGGTGTTCAATGTAATAATTATTACTGTAAATATTTTCTGCATACCTATCCTCCAATCTCCATTACATTCTAATGACTATCTATTTTCCCCCCCAGTTGACTTCAAAGTGGATCTTCAATATATTTCGGATAATTATTTTTCACATATTCAAATACTTTTTCTACGTATTCATTCCCACCTGGTAATCCGTTCTTTATAAAATGATTTAATCTTTTAAATGCTGCTTCACTTTCCTCATCTGCCTGCTTATTCAATCTATGTAAATATGCACATGCCAGCCAAAAGATCATGTCCTCCATTGAATACTTTGTTTTTTTGCTCAACACAATCATATCTGCCAATTCAATTTGGGATTTTGCATCCCCCTGTCTAGCTGCCATTTCAAAATATTCCATCGCCTTTTTTTCTTTTCTAAAATCATTTATTTCACCTGTTTTGTACATACATGCCAATAAATATTGCGCAAATGCCACGCCACCATCTGCTGCTGTCCGCAAATATTTGATTGCTGTTTTCTTATCTTCCGGTGCACCTATTCCATATAAAAATTCAATTGCAACCATTAATTTAGCCTGCAAGTGACCTCTGTCCGCAGCCATTTTATAATATTTATGCGCTGCCTGATCATTCTTCTCCGTATATAAACCTCTGTTATAGCAATCGCCTACCATAACCATTGCATCTATATCACCTCGTGCAGCTTGCTCTATTAATATTTGAATATTTTCATCCATATTTTTCTCCCAACCAAGGCAACTCTCAATGGTTTTAACTGCAGCAATTTTTCTAGTTTTTCAGATGTTTTTTCGCCCATTCAATCTCATCCCGAAGATTTTTTATTTCTTGTATTGCCCCAGAATCAGTCCTATTTTGACTTTCCAAATTATTTAATCTAGCATATAAAAAATTCAAATCTGACTGTGTATAATTTCCATCGCGCATTTTATTCTCCTTTAAACTTTTGTATTATACAAAAAGGGATTCCGAAGAATCCCTTTTGATTGAATTAGTAACTTTTACTGTAACAGTGAAAGTACACCCTGATTAGACTGGTTAGCCTGAGCAAGCATAGACTGTCCTGCCTGAGCAAGAATGTTGTTCTTGCTGTAGTTAACCATCTCTTCAGCCATATCTGTATCACGGATACGTGACTCAGCAGATGTGGTGTTCTCAACAACGTTATCCAAGTTGTTAATAGTATGCTCTAAGCGGTTCTGAACTGCACCAAGGGAAGAACGCTGATCAGAAACTTTCTGAATAGCTTCTTTAACAGTATCGATTGCAGAAAGAGCGTTAGTATCATCTGTACCATCTACTTTTAAACCATTTACACCAAGTCCCTTTGCACTCATAGATGCAATGTTTACACTGATTTGATTATTTGAGGTAGAGTCAGCACCAACATGAAGCTTAATGGTTAATGGAGCTGTAAGATCTTTTAATGCATTTACGTTATCGGCTACTGGTGTTGTCTTATTACCTACAGCATCATAAAGATCAGGAGCATCTGCACGAACTGAAACATTTCCGTTTTTATCAGCAGTGAAATATTTTGACAATGCATTTGCAGGAACAGTATTACCATCTTTATCATAATACTTTGCCTGAGCTTTCTCGGATTGTGAGGCAGTGATTGATGTTGCAATAATGGTTGAAGATGCTTCACCAGCAGTTCCAGCAGTTAGGCCGCCACCCGCAGCCACTAATGAACCAATTTTATTGCCCTCTTTATCTAAGATATTGAAGGTACCTTTTGTTGCATCTTCTACTACACTAAACTTATCTGCGGCGGATCCTGTTAGGGAAATTGTATATTGTGTATCATCTGCTGTATCATCAGTTGTTTTTGCTGAAATTTTTACTCCCTGATCACGTAAAGCAATAAGCAACTCATTTTGTTCATCTTGTAATTTTTGAGAGTCTGCAGTACCAGGTGTAAATGTAGCAGTTAGATTATTAGTTGCATCTTTACTCATTGTAGCAGCGCCTGCTTGATCAGCACTGAAAGTTTTGTAACTATAAGTATACTGCTTGTCTAAGCTCTTATCACCTTTTAATAAGTATGTCTCATTAAATTTTGTGGTTTCAGATACACGATCAATCTCAGTTGTTAACTGATCTACTTCGTTCTGAATTGCTGTACGATCAGATTCACTATTTGTTCCGTTGGCTGACTGAACAGCTAATTCATTGATACGCTGTAACATATCATGAACTTCGTTTAACGCACCTTCAGCTGTCTGTACTGCAGATACACCATCCTCAGCATTTGTTGAAGCACGATCAAGACCTCTGATCTGCTTACGCATCTTCTCAGAAATAGATAATCCAGCTGCATCATCTGCTGCACGGTTAATCTTGTAACCGGAAGAAAGCTTCTCAGTTGACTTTGCCTGGGATGCTGTTGTCAGACCTAACATTCTGTTAGAGTTCATAGCTGTAAGATTGTGTTGTACTACCATAATAATTTACCTCCTTGTATTACTGCCCAATTCCTTTTGCGGCAGTGTGCGTATCTGTATTGTTATTGAGAAATCCTTTTCTCCCAGATACTTGTTTTTAGTTTTTATAGTAACCGGAGTAGGAGCTTCCCTGTCGGGCCCTGACAGAGCCGCTCTTCCTCCGGTTATTACCATATGAAATTATTTGTCCGCATTTCCCTTTGTGATGATCACATTTGACTTCTTGCGGTACTTCTCCGGGTGCTCTTCTTCCGCATAGTATTTAGGAAGCTTCGCTCTCTCCTCCGGATCTGTAATCTGGTTTTCTAATACCGTGCTTCGCACGATGTTCACCTCTCTCGGTGCATCGATCATGATACGGAGATGATTCTTAGTTCCTCCCAGGAACACGATCTTGATATTGTCATTGATCATCAGGTATTCTTCCGGACTAACGGTCAGACGCAGCATATAATAACCTCCTTGCTCTGTTCAGCCTTCCTTGCCTGCTGTTTCTCACTGATGCAACATTCTATTATGGAATGTTGCATTTCCCAAATTCATTTATCATTTCAAGGAGGCCACTATGAGCACAACACAACCTATCCGCAGCAAACAGCTTTTACATGATTTCAAAAACTACTATCTTACCGAACAGCCGGAATTCCGGAATTACACCATTATCCTGATTGGTCTGAACACCGCACTGCGCATCAACGACATCCTTCATATCACCTGGGGTGACGTCTATTGTGGAGAACGCAGACGTTTTTACACTCATCTTCTGATCACAGAAAAGAAAACAGGAAAAGAGACCAGAATCCTGATCAACAGAGAACTTCAGGAAACATTACTGTCCTACCGGAAAACACAGCCTTCCATAGCCGACACCGACTACCTCTTTCCCAGTCCCAGAAAAGCTGATTCCCCGCTCTCCCGATACCAGGCCTACCGCATTGTCCGTAAGGCTGCTGAAGCCGTAGGGATTGAAGACGTGATCCGGTGCCATTCCCTGCGGAAGACCTTCGGCTACCATGCATGGAAAATGGGAACTCCGCCCGCATTGCTGATGGAGATTTACAATCATTCTTCTTTTCAGATCACAAAACATTATCTGGGAATTGAACAGGATGACAAAGATGCCGTATTCCGCAATATACAGCTATGATATGTGTTACTTTAAATCAGTACAGCGATATGAATAATACGATATAACGATTTTTATAAAAAAGGCTAAAGTTTTCACATGGTCAGCCGAAATATGTAGTGCAAGACAAAATGCAACATTCCATAATAGAATGTTGCATTTTTCTATTTTAATCCTTTCATTTCTGTGGTATTCTTTTAAAGACTGCATATCGCTATTTTTCGACAAATACTTTCCTTTTTTGAAACATATACAGTCAGAATCAGGAGTACACATGAAAAGCTTTATATGTGAAATGTTCTATAAGCAGCGGGCGGCATTCGAACAAAGCTGCGCTTCCAGGGGTAAAGAATATCCTCTTCCGGAAGACGTTTTCCTACAATCGGATATTTTCTATGACGAGAAGCATGTTCCGGCACATCGTCTGGATGTCTACCGTCCCAGGGGACGGGACGGAGAGATTCTCCCGGTCATCGTCAACGTACATGGCGGAGGCCTCCTCATAGGGAACAAGGAATTCAACCGTCCCTTTTGTGCCTCCCTTTGTGAGGCGGGGTATCTGGTATTCAGCATTGAGTACCGGCTGATACCGGACTGTCTCTTCTATGACCAGCTGGCTGACCTGCATCTGGCACTGGATTTTATCCGGGATCATCTGACGGAATACGGCGGTGACATTTCCCACATATATGCCTGCGGCGACAGCGGCGGTGCCTGTCTGCTGACTTATGGAATCGCCATGCAGCGAAGCACTGCACTGGCACAGGCTGCCGGAGTAACCCCTTCTGACCTGCCAGTCCGGGCACTTGGTCTGGTCAGCGGTATGTTCTATACGAACCGCCTGGATCAGATCGGACTTTTCCTCCCCAGATATCTCTACGGCCGGCATTATAAAAAAAGTGCTTTTGCCCCCTATGTATCTCCGGAGCACCCGGACATCGTGACCAGCCTGCCACCCAGTCTCCTGATCACCAGTGACAACGATAATCTTCAGAGCTATACTCTGAATTTTGAAAAGGCTCTGCGCAGACATCAGATGCCCCATAAACTGATCAACTACCCGAAGGATCCCCGCCTGACCCATGCGTTCAGCGCTTTTTACCCGGATCTTCCGGAAAGCAGGGAAGTGATCCACCATTTGATTCATTTTTTTGAACATACCGGAGATGACTGTAAAGGAGGATACGTATCATGACATACGACGAAAATGTTTTCAAAGAAAAAGCTAATCGGAAAGCCCGTAAGATCTGGATCGTTTTTGCTGTTTTACTGAGTGCCAACTATGGCTCCGATGCGTCCGGGGGATTATATCCCACCACTTCTTACCTTATTTTCCTGGCATTGTGCTGGCTGCCTCTGATCTTCGGCGAAGTGCTGTTACGTGTAAAGGGCTGGGCAACGGAGCTCTACCGCTACGATCTGGTCATCGGTTACGGCATCTTCTATACCTTTGTAATCTGTACCACAGCGTCACCCATCGCATTCACTTACATCCTTCCGGTGACAAGCTTACTGGTCCTGTATAAGAACCGGAAATTCATGATCAACTGCGGTATCGTCAACTCTCTGATCATTGTGGGCGCTGCCGTCTACCGCTACATGCTGGGCTTTAACAGTGCTTCCGATATGAAGAATTACCAGCTGCAGCTGTCCTGTATCATCCTGTGTTACATCTGCTATGTCATGTCCATCCGCCATCTGAACGAGTCCGACGGTGCCATGACCGACAGTATCAAAGCCGACCTTCACAGAGTGGTGACCACCGTAGAACAGGTCAAGACATCCAGCAATACCATTCTGGACGGCATTACCGTTGTCAGAGAACTGGCTTCTGAGAACAAGCACGGTTCCGATATGGTCATGCTGGGTATGAATGAATTGACGGATAATAACCATATGCTACAGGATCGGACGACCTCTTCCACACAGATGACTTCCGACATCCGTGCCCAGGTGGAAAATGTTGTGGCACTCATCAGCGAAATGGTATCTCTGGTCGGGAAAACCGAATCCCATTCCAGTGTCAGCGCAAAAGATCTGCAAAGTCTGGTAAGCACTGCCACCACGATGTCAGAGCTTTCTACGGAGCTGGAAAATGTCCTGCAGAATTTCCAGCAGGAATTTGGCATGGTGAAGCAGGAGACCGGTACCATCGAAAAAATTACAAATCAGACGAACCTGCTGGCCTTAAACGCTTCCATTGAAGCTGCCAGAGCCGGTGAAGCAGGCAAGGGCTTCGCAGTGGTAGCTGATCAGATCCGTACCTTAAGTACTGAAACCCACGCTTCCTCCGGACAGATCAGAGAAGCTCTGTCCCGTCTGGATGCTACTTCCGCTAAGATGACCGCTTCCATTGAAGAGACCTTGAAGCTGATTCAGGTTACCCTGGAAAAGGTAACACATACCGGTGAAAATGTAAATCAGATCGCATCTGATTCCGCACAGCTCGGCAGACATATTCAGGTAGTTGATAACGCAATTAAAGAAGTCGAAAGCTCCAATACCCAGCTGGTATCCAATATGGAACAGGTATCCAACATCGTGGAGACTATCACCGGCTGTATTGCACACTCCAGCCAGACCAGTGAGCGTATGCTCAGTAAATACGAAGAAACCGCTTCCAATATCAACACCATCGAGGATGTCATGGAGAACATGATGTGTGATCTGGGTATCGGCGGCTTCATGGGTATCGAAGATATTCAGCCAGGTATGAAGATCGATCTGAAAGTAGCCGGCCAGGGAGATACGGAATACCTTGGAGAACTGATCGAACAGATTCCGGAGGGGCTGCTGGTATCCTGTCAGAAGGAGCTAGCACTCACAGATACCGCTTCCTGTACCTTACAGATCACCGCAGGCAACATCCTGTATTGTTGGGACAAGGCAGTCATCTCTCCCGCTCCTGAAAAGGGTGCTCATGCCTTCAAAATCATCATTAATACCAGACCCAGGATCAATAACCGCCGTAAATACCCCCGTATGGATCTGAACAATGCCTGCACCATCAAGTTCAAAAATTCTGATACGGAATATGCGGCCACCATGGATAATATCAGTGCCAACGGCTTTGCTTTCCTGGCGACAGACAATATCTTCACCCAGAGCAAGAATGCCTCGATCACTGTCACTATCCATGATTTCGCTCTCCCGGATCACAATGTGCTGGAAGGACGTATCATCCGCTGCTCCGATGATAACGGTCTGTTCATCGTAGGCTGCCAGATGCCGGAGGATAATTTCTATATTCTGGAATATGTAGAGAAAAATCTGGAAAGTAAGAAATAGTCAAATACAAAAGGGTGCCGCTGTGCGACACCCTTTCTTGTTTGGTTTTATAGTTTCATCTATGGCTTCAGGAGCCGGGCGATCAGGCCCTCGACCTCCTGGAGCTGTTCTTTTGTGCTCTCCTTGTGGCTTTCCTTGCGGTACTTCGAAGGGGACATTCCCTTCATAGCGTGAAAGGCCTTGGTAAATACCAGGGCATCGCTGTATCCGCAGGACAATGCAATACTCTCGATAGGATAATTCGTGGAGTCCAGAAGCTCTCTCGCCTTGGTAATACGGAAGGTAGTAAGGAACTGCTGGGGAGACATCCCCAGATAGTTCTGGAACAGCGTATATAAATAGCTGCGGTTGATACACACATAGTCCGCCACATCCGTGACCTTGATGGGGTTACAGTAGTTGCTCTGGATAAAGGAAACCGCTTTTTTCACATACTGGTTCCCCTTATCCTCTTCCTCTCTTGCCACCACACCGGCGCTGTCGGCGATCACCGACAGAAATACTCCCAGCAGTCCGTTCCGCCGCAGATCATCCGCAATGCCAAAGGTATTATGCTCCATCATATCCCGGACAATGGAATATAGTTCCTCTGATTTATCACATGAAAAAATAGGATGTCTGTCTGACAGTCCCATGCTGTGTAAATATTCTTCTGCCCGGCTTCCGGCAAATCCCACCCACAGATAACTCCAGGGATCCTTCGCATCCGCCTGATAAAAAGCCAGTTCATTGGGCTGGATCAAAAAACCGTAGCCCGCCTCCAGCCGGTATTCCTTGTCGTGAAACCGGAAATGTCCCTTACCACTCAGGACATAGTGGATCAGGTAATGTGGCTTGGAGGCCGGTCCGAAGCTGTGCAGCGGTGCCGTCTGGGAGCATCCGCAGCAGTTCACATACAGACTTCCTGTTTTATCATTGACAAAATCCAGTTTAAATGCTTTTTCCATGATCGGACCGTTTCCCTTCTGCGTTGCCGCTCTCTCATCTAATTCACGAGAATCCCGCCGTTTTCATCAAATTCGACACCGAAATCCCGGCTGTATTCATTCATACGCTGCAAAATTCTCTTCTTATCCTCACCTGCTGCCGGAGTAGGCTTAAAATCATTCCGAGTGGACACAGAACTCACCATGCAGGGAATGATCCTGGCATTCCGGTCCTCCACCTTCTGTCCGTTTTCGAATGTAAAGGTCTGCTGGAAGATCATGGTATCCTTATCTGCCGGGTTCCGGTTCGCTCCGAAGCAGAAATTCGCCAGGCTATAGATGATATATCTGCCCTTATATTCTTCGATTCCCTGAAGGACGTGGGGATGATGACCAATGACCAGATCCACACCCCAGTCAATGCATTTTCTGCCAAGTACCTGTTGGTAATTCTCCGGATAAGTATCTTTCTCAATCCCCCAGTGACAGCATGCCAGGATCAGATCTACATTCTGTTCCCGCAGGGTCTCGATATTGTTCTGGATCAGCTTTTCCGCCTGTGCGCCCCACTCTACCTCATTGACAGAGATTATTCCTATTTTCAGGTTCCGCTCTCCGCCGTGGGCTGCCGCACTGTCCGGGATCTCATAGATACCCACATTTTTATCATAAGCATAAATGATCCCTTCCTGCTCTAATGCCACCACAGTATCCCGGCTTCCCTGTTCGCCATAATCCAGGCGGTGATTGTTGGCGAAGCTGACGACCTCAATGCTCCCCAGCGTCAGCAGATGAGCATAGGCTGGATCCCCTTTGATGCAGTAGGTCTGTCCCTCCCGCATCTGTTCCGATGTGGTCAGAGGCCCTTCCAGATTCACGATGGTCATATCGTCCGCCGCAAAGATGTCTCTCACATTTTCAAAGAAATAACCTTCGTCCTCCGCCTGATCATAGGCCTGACGGAAGGAGGCACTGTAGTCTTGTTCCTGATGATTTCCCAACGTTACATCCCCTGCTGCGGAGATGGTGATCGTATAGCGTTCACCCGTCAAATCACCGGAGTCATGGCAAGACCCCGATGTTGTTGCGTTCTCTCCACCGGAAGCCGTCCCTGTCTGTGCCCCCGTAGCAGAATCTTCTGCCGTCTGCCCAGCCTGCGTAGTTGCATTGTAACCGCCGATAGGCTGCGCCAGATCTTCCCTTCCCGGAATGTAGACCTGCTGGGTCAGATCATCGCCACATCCACCAAGCATTATGACTGCCGCTGCACAGAACAGTGCTGCAAACCTTTGTTTTCGATACCCCATAAGCTGCTCCCTCATTATCGTAGCATGATCCAATCCGCCGTTCGTCAATCCTGCAAGCACATTGACTCTCATACGTCAATTATAATATCATTCCGCAGAAGCCTCCGATGTGGAAGTAATGTCTCCGTCTCCGTACAGATTCTCCTGCAGGAATTTCTTGTTGGCTTCGAAATCCACTTCCAGCACTGCCATCTTACGGATGGTCGCATCCTTATAGGTGCCCTCCAGTGGAATGCTGTTCTGGATAATATCGTAAGTCACGGCCTTAGGTGCCATAAGGCTCAGCCGATAGCATTCTGTCTGGGTCAGATTCGTGGTCAGATTCGGCATCAGACCATCGATCAGCTCCTGGGGATTGGTCAGCATTCCCTGCGGAAGCTTGTGGATCACCTCTGCCAATACCTTTCTCTGCCTCTCGGTTCTGCCGAAATCCGTACCGATATAACGGTTTCTGCAATACGCCAGTGCCTGCGGTCCGTTCAGGTGTACCATACCGCCGGAAGTATCTTCAAAATAGTCGGTACCTTCCGGTCTTCCCAGCAGAATGTTGTATTCCACCAGATAACCATTGACATATTCCACTTCCTTGCTGGTCAGCTCAAGATCCACACCGCCCACTGCATCCACCAGATTGGCAAATGCTTCAAAGTTCACCAGTACATAGCGGCTGATATGAATATCGAAATTCTGCTCAATAGTCTCCATCAGCAGTTCTGCGCCGCCATAGGAATATGCCGCATTCAGACGATTGCCCTTATGTCCCGGAATGTCCACATACATATCACGGAGCAGGGATGTCATGTAGATCTTCTTCGTCTTGTTGCTGATGGACAGCAGGATCATGGCATCTGATCTGCCGTCTTCACCGTTTTCACGGGAATCGTTACCGATCAGCAGAATATTGGTCACGCCTTCTTCCTTCATGGGAGAGGACGCTACCGACTCGATCTTCTCATAGTTCATCTCTCCGTAGACCTTTCCTACCAGCACATACAATCCTGCTGCCAGGAATACAAGGATCAGCGCCACTGCGATCAGGAAACGCTTGAGTCCTGACTTTTTCTTCTTTCTGCCGCTCCCGGCTCCCTTTTTATTTCCTTTTCTGTTCCTTTTATCCGCTTTCGTGTCTATCTCCTCACGCTTCCCGGATTTTCTTCCGGAGCGTTTTCTATCGTTATAATCGTCCTCATAGTCCTCTACATAGTCATCCCGTCTGCTGCGGCGGGTTCTGCCTGAGGTCTCCTGTCTGCGGTGATCAGCGTTACTGCTACGGCCGCCACCGTTACGACTCTCTGAAGTCTTACGTGCCGTCTCTCTGCGGGCTGCCTGTCTCCTGCGGTATGTGGGATCATCCCAGTCCTCTGCATAGTCCTCACGGGATCCTGCTCTTCTGTCGGATCCGATCACATCCAGTTCCTCCTCTTCCTCGTCATCTTCCCTCATATCATACATCTGCGGAGCCGGGCGGGCTGCCTCACGCTCCGCAGAGTGTGTCCCCGCATTCGCCGCCGGGCGCCCCGTACTGCGGCGGGCTCCCGCCCCGGATGCCTGCATTTCCTGCATCTCCTGTTGTAAAAAGGCTTCCAGACCCTTTTGTATATCTTCCATCTCCTGAATGGAGTCTCTTTCCTTATCGCTCATCCTGTACCTCACTTCCACATACCTGATTTTGCACGCTTTTATTCCTATTCATCTTCTAGGATAATACCATAATCTGCTGTATTCGTCACGACAGAAATCCTTAAAATTTGTTTAAATGTTATCCGGTATTTCTTAAGAAACGACAACAAGAAAGACCATCTGCGGCAACTACACGATTTTCTTTCGTATGCTTTCCTCAGATGGTCTCTGCATTTTTGTTGACTTATGTCTGCTCTATTTATGAGCGACTCTTGCGTCTATGTAATTTTTCAGAGATTCCACCGTCTCTTCTACGCCCAGCTTGCTGCTGTTGATAGACAGATCGTAATTACGGGAATCGCCCCATTTTACCTTACAATGACTATTGTGGTAAGACTTTCTGCGACGGTCCTTCTCGATCATGCGCTCTTCCGCATGACGGGCATCCAACTCATAGATCCGCATAACACGTTCGATCTTGGCCTCTCTGTCTCCCAATACGAAGATAGAGATCAGGTGCGGATTGTCCTTCAGCACGATTTCGGAACAACGTCCTACGATCACGAAGGATTCTCCTGCCTCTGCTTTTTTCTTAATGTAATCGAACTGCATTCTGGCCACATTGTCTGCCGGAGAGCTGTTCATTCCCATTACACTGCGGTACAGGAATTTATTACGTCTCTTTTCGTCGAACTCAGCCAGCTCCTTGCTGCTTACATTCATGCTTGCAGCCACCTCATCTAACAGGTTGTGATCGTACATCGGCAGTTTGTAATACTCTGCCAGCTTCTGTGCGATCTCATGTCCGCCGCTGCCGTATTCACGGCTGACGGAGATAATCAGTTGTTCACTCATGGATCTGCCCTCCTTATGGCTGGATGTATTTCCAAAATTTTTTAAACTCGTATTCTGCAAATACATCTTACAGATATCTTGCATAGATCATCAGCATAGAGATCCCTACTACTATTATAGTCGCAGGTGCCATAACTTTGCAATATTTTCCCCACTTAATCATATGACCGGCTTTCGCTGCGGTGGCGATACCTACTACGTTGGCAGAAGCTCCGATGGGAGTTGCGCTTCCTCCAATATCGGTTCCCATAGCCAGTGCCCATGCCAGAATGGACAGCTCCACACCCTGGGTAGCGGACAGACTGCTGATAATAGGGATCATGGTAGCCGCAAAAGGAATATTATCCACGAAGGCGCTGGCAATCGCAGAGATCCACAGGATAATAGCGATCATCAGCATCAGATTGCCGTTGCTGATGTCTCCGATGAAATTCGCCATAACTTTCAGGATGCCGGTCTGCTCCAGGCCGCCCACTACCATGAACAGTCCGATGAAGAACAACAGGGTCTTGTAATCGATCTGTTTGATCAGTTTCAGTGCGTCCTTGCCTGCTGCAATTAAAGTCACGATAGAAATGAATACACCAATACAGGATACGGTCAGACCGGTTTGTGCGTGGGTCACCAGCAGAACTACCGCACACAGGAAAATAATAGTGCTGATAATAAATCCTTTTTTATCGGTAATGGCTTCGGAAGGATCCGGGTAGGTCTGGTTGCTGCCTGCTGCAGCTGCCTCACTGGCACGCAGTTCCTTGTGGAATACCAGATAGAAATACAGTACGACCACAACCAGGGAAACGCCTGCGATCACACCGGTATTGGTCAGGAAATCCGTGAAGGAATATCCCAGGGAAGTACCGATGATGATATTGGGGGGATCTCCGCACATGGTAGCGGATCCTCCCAGATTCGCACAGAACACTTCTGCCAGAATCATAGGCACCGGATTGAATTTCAACAGTTGTGACAATTCAATGGTAACGGCTGCCAGGAACAGGATTACGGTAATACTGTCAATGAACATTGCCAGAATACCGGATAATACCATAAAGGTGACAAACAGCGGTACAACCTTATACTTGACCATCTTGGCAAGGCGCATGCACAGCCAGCGGAAGAATCCCACCCGGGCCATTCCCTCTACCATGATCATCATTCCTGCTACGAACACGATGGTCTCCCAGTTGATACCACTGGAAGCCTCTGCGGACTGTCCCGCCGTGTACCAGAAATGACTTGTGAAAAAGCTGCCTAAGTTCAAAGTCTCCAGCACTGCGCTCATACTGTGCATTCCCAGTCCGAATACCAGTACCAGTGTCAGCAGGCCGCAGCCTAATGTGATAATGTGTCTCTCCCATACTTCCAGGACGATCAGTACAAACATCGCCAGAAATATGATTACTGCAAGTATTTGTGCTACCACTTTCCCTGCCTCCTTGCTAATTTTTCTTTAGAACATACAAGAGTAGATTCTATCCGAAATATCGGCATAAGTCAATTCTTCTTTTGGTTTCTATGCATAAATATTCCGTTAAGGTTTTTTTACAAATTGCGACGCATAAAAAGCTCCGGAAGATCCTGCCTGCATACCGATCTTTCGGAGCCTTTTTATTGCTTATATTGTTTTATTCATTTCGAAAACTTTCGATATCGTTCTTTCCCACATAACGTAAGAACATCCGGTTCATGTCAATGCCGCTTTCTCCGAAATACAACTTCATGTACTTCTCGCCGTCCTGTCGGATTGCCAGAATCACTGTCTGTTCCACGATTTTTCCTTCTGTGCCGTTGATGGTCACGGTCTGCTGTAATGTATTATTCAGGAACACGGAAATAGGCAGCTGCGCCAGCGGGCCCAACGTGGAACTCATCCGGAATACCAGTTCGTACCGTCCGATCTTCGTGAAACGCAGCTGGTATACCGCACCAGTACCTTTCTTCGTGGACAGCTTCTCCAGCGGAAGTTCAATCTCTTCGCCGGTCTTCGGCTCCGGCAGTTCCAGCCGGGCCAGCACCTGTCCGCTGTCTCCGGCTCCTTCGGTGCTTACCGGACTGTGAAGCTCCGTACACTCCTCTTCCTCTCTGCCAAGCAGTCTCTCCATGGCAACGGAACGTAACAGGAAGCAGCAGATGTTTGCAGCATTCCGCATAAGCTGCGCTCTGGTCAGCCTGCCGTCTGCCAGTCCTTCCGCAGTGTTGTCCTTATTAGAATTGGATGCTGCGTCTGCGGTCACCATGTAAATATCATTCTGCGCCCGGACCATAGGTACCGTCTGACTCTTGGAACCGGATTCGCCTTCCTCATTGATCTTTGCCCACCAGTCGGTCATGACAATACCCTGATAGCCCCATTCCTTACGGAGAATGGTTGTCAGAAGATCATAGCTGCCTGCGGTCCACAGTCCGTTCACCGGGCCATAGGTGGACATGATGCTGTAGGCTCCGCCCTGTTTTACGGCAATCTCAAATCCTTTCAGATAGATCTCCCGCAACGCCCTCTCGGATACAATAGCATTGGCATCATGCCGTTTGAATTCCTGATTATTACATGCAAAATGCTTGATGGTTCCGGTAACTCCATATTTTCCCATGCCTTTCAGCTGTGCCGCCGCCATGGTACCGGTGAGGTACGGATCCTCGGAAAAATACTCAAAGTTACGTCCATTCAACGGATTTCTGTGAATATTGATGCCGGGGCCTAAGAGGGAATCAATCTTGTTCTTGCGAAGCTCCATGCCCTCCATCTCATACAGTTCTTCCACCAACTCCGGATCAAAGGTACATGCCAGCAACGTACCATTCGGCAGTGCATAGGCCATGGTACCGCAGTCCATACGAATGCCGGAAGGACCATCGGAACAGCAGGCCACCGGAATACCGAATTGCTGCAGTCCATCCGTCACACCGCCGAAAGCTGCTGCTGTTCCGGGGGTAACTTTCGGGGAACACATGCCTTCTCCTCTGGTCATGCAGATCAGATCTTCGTCTGACAGCTGTGTCAGGAACTGTTCCAACGTAATCTTTTTGTCATAGACATCTGCCAGCTTCCATCCCTGATCTCCCATATATTCGCTCTGGGTGGGTCTTTCCCGCAAAATACGTTCCGCCAGATCTATGGTCCGTAAGGGCACATCCTCCCAGTTGGCGATGGCATGCTTGTTTTCTCCGAAGAAGAACGGTCGTAAGCGTTTAAATGCCTGCACCGGAGCCAGTGCTTCCGTAACGGTTTGTACGACCTGCAGCTCCGCTAATGTCACTCTTCCGACTTCTCTTGCACTCCGCACATCGGTACCGACATAGAAGATATAGTCTCCTGCTTCCAATACATAGCAGGATTTATGTCCAGTGACACCACTGTCATCATAGGACGCAAGCTCCGTCAGTTCTGCTTTCAGGATCAGTTCTTCACTTGCTCCGGGCTTCAGTTCTTCCGTCTTGGCATAAGCTGCCAGCTGACGCAGCGGCTTTCCCAGCTTTCCCTGAGGAGCCTCCACATAGACCTGTATGGTCTCTCTGCCGGACATACCGCCAACATTTGTCACTTTCTCAATGACAGTTGCCTCGGTACCCTGCACTGCCAGTCCCATGCTCTCTGTCTGGAACCGGGTATAGGACAGTCCAAAGCCAAAGGGATATTTTACCTTGTCTCTGGCAAAGGTCTCAAAATAGCGATAACCTACATAGATGTCCTCGGTATAAAAATTCTCCACCGGATCCCCGAAATTCTCCGTGGAAGGATAATCCTCAATATCTTCCGCAATAGTATCGCTGAGCTTACCACCGGGATTCACTTTTCCTGTCAGGACATCTACTGTAGCTCTGCCGCCCTCCTGGCCGCCCTGCCATACATAGAGCACAGCCTGTGGCTGATACCGGTCGACCCACTTCATATCCATGATATTACCCACATTCAGCACAACGATCGTCCTGGCAAATGCATTGCAGACATTACGAAGAATTTCTTCCTCCGCAGCTGTCAGCAGATAACTGCCTTCCGCAGCACTATTATCCTTGTCTTCTCCTGCGGTTCGGCCGAGAACCACAATCGCAAGATCCGACTGTTCCGCCGCCTGTCTCGTCAGTTCTTCGCTGACGGGCATTTCTTCCTGGTTCCAGGGCTCCATAGCCCATCCCTCTCCTATATCAAAAGGATGATCCTTCAGCCATTCCCGGTACTGTGCCTCCAGTACCTCATTCACCTGTACGGTGCCGTCTTCCTTGAGACTGTCTGTAATATTGGTCACATATGGAGCATTGACCATACCTCCGGAACCCGTACCGCTCTTATAATGCTCGAACTGGGTTCTGCCGAAGATCGATACTTTCTGTCCTTTTTGCAGAGGCAGCACACCGTCTTCATTTCGAAGCAGTACGCTTCCCTCCGCCGCCACACGTCTTGCCAGTTCCGCATATTTCTCATAATCCAATGTATATTTCATATATCTGTCTGCTCCCTTCCTGTTATATCTATATTTCTGTATCTTTTATCCTAATAATAGCATTAATTTCCCAATACATCCACAAGAAAAGCTCTTTCTCTGACAGAAAGAGCCTCAAAAACATTTTATTGATTTTACAAGATGATCATGACCACAAAATCCCCGTTCTCCATAAAGAACTGGTATTGTCCGTTCAGCTTTTCTACATAATATACGATGCTTCTGGCCCCCAGTCCATGCCCGGAGCGCTCCGTCACCGGGACACCGTCATTAAATACCGGGGCATTCTGCACAGTATTTTTCGCCATCAGAAGAAGATGCCCCACCTTTTCCGACAGAGACAATTCTATGTATCGTTTATCCTGCGGCAGCTCCTGTACGGCATGCATGGCATTTTCCAGCACATTGGACAGAATCGCACAGAACATCATTTCCGAACAGGGAAGTTTCTCTCCAATGCTGACCTGTATCTCCCATCGGATCCTCTGCTCCTCAAACCGCATATTATAGATGGACAGTACGGAATTCACCATCTCATTTCTACAATAGGTCTTGATCACTGTATCATCATAAGTCTGGCTGACCTCATTCAAATATTCCAGCGCCTTGTCGGTTTCTCCCTGTTGGATCAGTGTTCGCAGCACCGACAGATGATGCCTCGTATCATGCCGTAAAATGGACATCTTTTTCTCGCTTTTTCTCGTATTGGTCATTTCTGTCTGGAATGAATTCAGCTGCATCTGGATCAGTTCATTGTACTGCTCTGCCTTGTTCTTCATCTCGTACTCCCGGAAATATACCAGTAAAAAGAGCAGATACGTCAGACACATGGCAAAGCCCAGGAACTCCGGCACCGCCTTATTGCCGGAATACAACAGACTGGAAAATTTGGTCGTGGCATAGTCAAAAATGTAATAAATGATCGGCAGGCTTCCAATGATCAGAAGTTCCCGGTCCGTTTTGGCAAACAGCATGGCTGTGGTCTGGCATACATACCGGCATAAAAGGATGAAAGCTCCCACCGTCACCAGAATACGACAGACATAATAACACCATTCCTGTCCCGTCAGAGCCAACGCAAACAGTCCCATCCAGTTACTGCACTGACAACATAGATATGCCGTGAAAATAGAAATCAGGGAAGGAAGAATACGGAATTTATAATGCAAAACCAGTACAAATAACAATGGGGCATGCACGATCAGTGGATAAATCTGATCTACTGTTTCTGTTCCAAATAGAAGTACACACAGAACATATAGAATTCCTGAAACAACCGCCAATGACAACAATTGCAATATATTTTTCTTATCCTGCTTCACTCCCAGAAAAAATGCCGACAGGAAGATTCCAAACAGCATTGTCGTTGTATGATGTGTATATGTTAATATCTGTAGTACCATTTTCTTCTCTCTTTCGTATTCTTACCATACATTTTTTACGGTATAAACCATTTCTATTATATGACCCACCCCGATATGCGAATAGAGGGTAGGATTGTGGGAGTGCGTAGCACGGAACAATCCCGTAGGCATCAAAGCCGGGGGCTTTTGACCTCGACTTTATTATATAAGACTCTCAACGAGAAATCAATTTGTGGATGATTTGACTTTTTGCGTCACAAATGTCAGCATGTCTCGCCTGTGGGATTCAGTAGCTTCTACGCCTTTCGCCGGCGTCTGGTATCACTGGGACTGACACCATAAGCATTGCGGTAAGTTCTGGAAAAATGCACCAATGACGCAAATCCGGTCTTCTGCGCGATCTCCTGGATCGCCAGAGAAGATTCCACCAGAAGTCTTCCGGCTCTGGTCAGCCGGACATTGGTAAGGTATTCCAGAACGGTGGCTCCGGTCACCTCGCGGAAAATACGGCAAAAATAGTATTTACTTAAATGGATCTGGGATGCGATGGTCTCCAGATCTATTTTTTCCGCATAATGGGCATTGATATAGGCGATGGCATCCAGAATCTCCTGTCTGGGAGCTGCGGAGAGCTCCGGCATCTGTGTCCGCTCCTGCCTCGTATAGTAGTCTCTGCACAGTAGCAGCAGTTCCAGACAATAGTTTTGCTTTAATTTCTCGGCCACAGCATCGTGGCGGTTATAATATTTCCGCAGCCGTTCGAAGACCTCTACCAGTTCTCCGGACTGTTCCGTTGTCAGATGCAGAATATCATTCTGCAGAACCTCCAGGAACCGCTGCTTCTCCGCAGGTTTCAACATTCCATCCAGATAATCCGGTGCAAAATTCAAGACATACCGGGCATAGAAATCCGAGGACAGACTCTGCATATAATGGGTCTGGTAGGGTTTGATCAGGATGATGTCACCCGGATTCAGCACATGACAGACACCATCCAGGAAGATGTATCGTATCCCCTTCACCACAAAAAAAAGTTCGTAAGTATCGTGGTAATGATTGGTCTGCATGTCATTTTTCTTAGAGGTCTCTATGTATTCCAAAAACAGATCCGAATAGGGATCAAAAATCGTACGAAGCATCTGTTTCCTTTCCCGGAAAAGATTCCGGCAAGATTCATATTATTACTTTTCACTATCGCAAGATATGTTAAACATTATCCAAAATAAACGATTATAATGTAATTATATAATAAATCTTGTGCCATGTGAAGTATATGGGAAGGAGAACTTATGGAGAAAAGACCTTTAGACTATGCAAAAGAATCCATGGATACCATGATGCGCAAATGGGAAGCCCCCAAACTTCCGCCCGAAGGAAGATTCCATTATCATCAGGGAGTATTCCTGTCCGGAATGTACAAAAGCTATGAACTTTGCAAAGAGGAAAAATATTTTGATTACATCAAATCCTGGGTGGATGCCGTCATCACCGAAGACGGTGTGATCAAACAGGCTGATATGGGGCAGTTCGACGATATGCAGCCGGGTATTCTGTTATATCCCCTCTATCATTGTACCGGTGATGCCAGATATAAGAAAGCCCTGGACTCTCTGATGGCTGCCATTGATTGTTATCCCACCACTCCCGAGGGCGGCTATTTCCACAAGGCCGATCTGCCGGAAGAAATGTGGCTGGACGGTCTGTACATGGAAGGTCCGCTGCGCGCGCAGTATGGCGCAGAATTCCATCACCCCGAATATTTTGATGAGGTTATCTTCCAGGCTCTGACCATGCAGAAGCATACCCGTGACCCCAAGACCGGTCTTCTATATCATGCATGGTCCTATGACAGGAAAGTAGAATGGGCTGACAAAGAGACCGGCTGCTCTCCCGAATTCTGGGGCAGAGCCATGGGATGGGTGCCTGTAGCCCTCCTGGACGAACTGGATTTCATTCCCTCCGATCATCCGGACAGAGCAAAACTGGAAAAAATGGCAGTGGATCTGTTAAAGTCTCTGCTCGCATTCCAGTCTGAAGACGGCAGATGGTATCAGGTGGTCAACCGTGGCGATGATCCCGCCAACTGGCTGGAGAATTCCTGCAGCTGCCTGTATGTAGCGGCTCTGTGCAAAGCGATCCGCAAAGGTCTGCTGGATGCATCTTATCTGGAATATGCCCACAAGGGTTATGAGGGTGTGATCCGCTCCCTGACCTGGGAAGGCGATGACCTCATTATCGGTAATGTCTGCATCGGAACCGGTGTCGGTGACTATGAGCACTACATTCACCGCCCCGTATCCGCCAACGATCTGCACGGGGTCGGCGCCTTCCTGCTGATGTGTGAAGAGTGCGAACAGGTATTTTAATATCTTGTAACTATTCAGAGCCATGCAAAACCAGGCTTACAGATCCTCGCTGCCGGGATTCCGGCGGCAGGCAGATCTGCTTATATTATTACTTTTTACAGCTTTACTTTTACAAAATCATGTCCCATGGCAGGAAGCACCTTTTCGATCAGATCCGCCGTCCGCATGCGGAGGCTGGAGGTATTGATGCAGGGGTGGCACCCGAAATATTCACTGTCCAGCACCTCTTCATCGATCAGCAGCTTCACCTGATGCTCCGTATCGTTCATCAGTCCCAACACACTGACAGAGCCGGGGGTGATATCCAGAAATTTCTCCATATATTCCGGCTTGGCAAAAGATAATCTCGCCGAACCGATCTGCGCCGACAGATCCTTGGTATGGAACACCTTGGTATCCGGGATCATCAACAGGTAAAATGCGGTCTCCTGACGATTGCACAGGAACAGATTCTTGCATACCATAGCCTCCAGGATCTCATCAACTTCCTTGCAGTCCTCCATGGTCATGGCCGGAGCATGATCCACGCGGTCATATTCCACCCCGAGCCTGTCCAGCAGGTCATAGGTACGGATCTCTTTGTCCAGTCTGCCGGTCGTATCTGCAGGTCTTCCTTTTTGTAATTCCAATGCCATGTTCTTTCCCCTTTGCTGCTTAATATCCGATGGTGTCATTTACAAGAATCACATGAATTCTGTCCGTATGTCTGGAATATCTTGTGATCAGGAACTGACAGCAGATGGTATCCGGAGATTTGCAGTCGAAGCATTTTCCGGTCTCCTTGCAGGGAGTCTTGATGTCGAATCTCTGGGCATTGATGGGAGCTGCCACATTTCTTGCACGCTTCATGGCGCTGTCCAGATCGGCACATACCTTATTGATGCCGACGATGAAGATTACCTTTCTCGGTCCCTGAGCAATGCAGGAAACACGGTTGGAATTGCCGTCGATATTGACCATGACCCCATCGCTGGTGATGGCGTTGGCACTGGAGAGGAAGATATCCGCATCGTATGCTGCCATCAGTCCTGCTCTGGCATCCATCTTCGAGCGGTCGATATAGTGGTAATTGCCTGCTTCCAGAGCGGAGATCAGTCCGATCTCTCCGGCACTCATGCATCCGCCCATGGCAATGGTGCTTCCCTCCGGGATCAGCTCCAGTGCCTGTTTCAGCGCAGCTTCTTTATCCTCTGCGTAGTAGCCCGACATGTTGCGGGACTGTAAACCCTTGATGACTGTTTTTGCCAGTTGTTCATTTCTTTTTCTGATCATTTCGTTCATCTCTTTAACCCTCTTGTCTTTCCGTAGCATGCAAGCCTTCCGGTGCTTTAAACCTGTACTTCCGTACACTGTGCAGGCACAATTTGCGCGTGAAAAGTTTATACTGAAAAAATCCTTATTGATCCTATTTTATCACTTTTGTATCTCTCTGGAAATACTGATCCTATTCTTACTCTATTTCCTCTATCCGCTGCTGTTGTTCTTTTTTTACCGTTAAATATTCTCTGGCATAGTGTACCTCTTCATCGGTCGTCAGAATGGCTTCCTGTCCCTGCGGCATGTTAATATCCGTTGCCACAAGCAGGAGGGAATCCTCCTTCAACCAGTTTTCCAGCCCTGTGAAAAACTGCGGATCGTAATGCTCTGCCCCTTTCAGCTCGTTATGATATCTGTCAAAGGAATAGTCCACCGGAGACAGTACATTATAGTCATAATAGCAGATCCCCTGTCCCGTCCAGAGGCTTGTCACCACCAGATAATCGTAGCCGTCCTTTTGCGTAAGGAAGATCTGCGTGTTCCCGGCATGGGCAATGGCGAATTCCTGCGACCACAGAGGAATGATTCCATATTGTCCATCTCCCAGATACTCGTAGACCGCTACCGTTCCCCAGTTTCCTGCCTTATGCAGCGCTTCCGTAAGATTTTCGTTTTCTTCCTCCAGATGAACCTTCGTTACAATCTTTTCCTTGTAACCGTTATGGGTCAGATCATAATATCCGGTATAGACTTCTGTCATATCCGGTTCTTCTTTGTTACTATTCTCCTCTTCCAAATAACGAGAATAAGAAGTACGTACCGAAAAATCTCCCAAAGAAAATTTTCCATCTTTTCCCATGGATACCGGTGCCGTTATAAGAAAGCTGGTCTCATAAACCAGGTCCGCCATCTCATTCATATTTATGCCAACCCATACATTTGCAAAGGGCTGTCCTCCCCGAAATTCAAACCGGACCTGCGCCCCCATACCGGTGCTTTTATAGGTATATCCTTCCATTTTCTGCAGCAGGCGGGTCAAATCCAGATCAATACTTTCCTGAGCATCTATCTCCCCATTTTTATCCAGAAAATCCACATGAAGTGTGTGGAACTCCTCATCCAGCTCCGCCGCAAGAATCCTGCGGTCAAAATCCTCGACCACTTGTGTATATTCAGATACCTTCGGTGTTCCTTTTTGTACATCTACATAATACAGTCCTTCCACATAAACACCGGTTCCTGTCCCTTGTATGGTAGAAATATAGTACTCCTTGTCGCCATCCCCGTCATAATCAGCTGCTTCTACAGCAGGGGGTGCCGAATACATGTTTTGCCAGGGAATCTCCACCCGGTATTCCTCGTCGCCGTCATGAATCACCAGGCAATCTTCTGCACCGTTGCCCCAGACACTGACTGTCTCATCATAGGAGTATGACAGCACACCATACTCTCCTTCCGGCAGTTCCCGGGCAGCATCCACCGAGACTTGATCTGCCAGGGTTTTCTCCTGATATAGTCCGGTCTGGTAGGTAAGTTTCTCCGGCTCAGGTTCCGTTGTCGTCTCCGGGGTTGTCTGTGAGGTGGCTGGAGTGGCTGGAGCGGTTTCCTGACCGACTTCCTCTGCCTGAGCAGATTCGGTATCAGAGATTTCCAAAGCATCCCTACTGCTGCCGCAGCCTGTCAGAGAAAATGCCACGATCAATACCAGTAATCCGCTGCTTATTTCTTTGTGAAGCTTTCTTTTGTACATACGCCCTCCCCCTATAGCCGGTAAATGTATTTTCTATCTTTATCATATCTAACGAATCTGGAAAAGTAAAGCCCAAAAAGTGCCGACACCATGCTTTTCGGTATCGGCACCTTTTCTTTTTAAAATGCTGAAAATCACTCTGAAGACATTGTAACACCTAAAGCCAGCTTTAGATCAAGAATTATTGTTTTACATATCTCTGATTTTTACTATTTGGCTTTTCCGGCAATGTCATTTTTATTAGTCCCAACTCTATGGCCGGCTTGATATAATTTTTTCGAAATGTTTCCTTGGATTTCAGATGCAGTGCCTCCATGATCGCATTAGCGGTATAGGGGACATCGTACTCCATTACTTCCAGCATCCGTTTTACATATTCTGACATACTTTCATTTGTCTTATTTACCTGTATGATAACCTCATCTAATACCTGATCTATCATACTCAACATAAATTCTATAAATACATCTGAATTTCCATTCACATGACATTTTGCTATTGCATCATAATATTCTGCCTGGAATCTTTCAATCTGACTTTCCAACGGAATATATTCAAACACATTTCTCCAACGATATAGCATTACCGTATGCCATAATCTGGCCATTCTTCCATTTCCGTCTGCAAAAGGATGTATAAACACAAATTCGTAATGAAAAACAGCTGACACAATAAGCGGATGTATTGTCCCTTCACTGCTTTTAACCCATGAAAATAAATCCTTCATCAGTTCATTTACCATATTCGGCGCCGGTGCCACAAAAATACACTGATCTCCGGAAAAGACACCCTCTTCCCCTTTTCTGAATACGCCGGATTCCTCTACTGTTCTATAGGTCATTATTCCATGGATTTTTATCAGATCTGACATGCTTTTGGGATTTATTTCCGAGATTTTTTCATATGCAGCATATGCATTTTTCACCTCTTGTATTTCCTTTTGATCTCCCAATACAAGATGACCATTGATGACATCTCTCACTTCAGCCAGAGACAAAGAATTTGCTTCTATTTTTAAGGAAGAATGAATGGATCGGATCCGGTTGTTTTTCCTTAAATGCGGTCTTGCCTCTAATTCTCTGTGACTGCTTATTTTACCTACTTTTTCAGATATAGAAGAAACAAGCTCCAACATTTTATTTGAGATCGTATATGGCGGTTCATATTTTCCCATTTATGTCACTCCATCTTGCTTATTATCTTGCTTACTATCTTACTCGTTTTGGATATCATTAGCAATCTTTTTATTTTTCGCTTAAACATTTTCTTTCTCCTTTCCGCATTTTTTTATTCTATTACTTTCCTTGTTTCCGCATTTTTTATACATATACTTTAGCAAATTTCCGCGTTTTTTCAACATATCTTGTAGCAATCGAGAAAAACAGCTCTTAAATAAAAATCCTTCTTCATGTATAATTTATGATATACTATTTAAAATTATCATTCTGAGTGAAAGGAATTCCGACTATGGGAATCAGATTAGTCTGCAGTGACCTCGATGGTACACTTTTACAATATGGAAAAAAAGAATTGGAAGGCGAGATTTTTGACCAGATCCGGGCACTTCATGACCGGGGGATCCTGTTTTGCCCGGCGTCTGGAAGACAGTATACCAGTCTGCGGAAGCTGTTCGCTCCGGTGGCGGATTGCTGTATTTTCTTATGTGAAAACGGTGGCGTGATCTACAAGGACGAGCTGTGCATTGCGAAAAAACCCATGCCCCGTGCCCTGGCGGAAGAGATTGCAGAAGATCTGTGGAGCCGGAGTGACGGGCAGGGCGAAGTCATGCTCTCCGGACAGAATACGGCTTATCTGATGGAACGTGGGCTGGGAATGCTGGACAGAATAAAGTTTATTGGCAACAACTATCAGGTCATTCAGGATCCTTCCGAAATTCCGGAAGACATCGTAAAGGTCTCCGTATATCTCCATGAAGGCGTAGCGGCTTATGCTGACCGCTTCGTCCCCCGCTGGGAGCAGGCGAACTGTGCAGTGGCGGGACCTTACTGGATCGATACCACCCTTGCCAACAAAGGCATCGGTGTCACCTCTATCTGCAGGATCCTTGGTATTGACCTTACAGATGTCATGGCATTCGGTGACAATTATAACGACGTATCCATGCTGGATATCGTGGGACATCCTTATATTATGGATGGTGCAGCGGCGCCCCTTCGGGAAAAATACCCGGATCACACGCCGCGCCCGGAAGACATTTTGCGGGAAATTTTAAACGGATACTCTTAAGCCATGTCCGGATGATCTGCTTTTTCCGGAGGTATTCTGCGACTTCGGCTGCTTCCTTCTGTCTCGTGGTAAAAGTACTGTTTTCGTAATGCCCGTTATATTCCGGCAATAATTTCTTTCACTTCTTCTAGCGGTTTGTCTGTAGCGGAGGCTATCTGCTCTGCCGACAGACCATTCTTATACATTTTCAGAATGAGGCCGGCTTCGCCTTCTATTCGGCCTTCTATACGCCCCTTTTCTCGTCCGATTGCAATTCCTTTTTCTTCAATTCCTTCGCCTAAATTGCACATAGCGCTCACATCCTTTCTCATATTTTCTTCTATGGGAATATTATACTCATTTCCTATGATGTTCAGCTTTTCATCTACACTCAATTCCTGGGACAGCAATGCCCCCAGCAAGCGGTGTAATTCGTAGGTTTCATCATGTTCCGGCAGTTCCCTTGACAATCCTATCATTACGATGTTGATCAGATCCAGATTTCCCTTCCACTCATAGGAACCGATCACATCCTCTTTGGTAAGGTGGATATGGCTCATGGTATTCTCATCCATATTCATGCATACCCAGATGGAATACACACGCTTGATGTCATCGTAGCGGGAATTCTCAAAATCCCTTTCCTTCTGGGAAGAGACCAGTCTGCTGACATAGAAAATTGCCCGGTTTAAGATCTCGTACTCTCCCGGTTCATCCTTCTGTGCTTCTACGTTAATAATGATCTGCGACAGACCATCCTTCGTCCGCACATAAAAAACAATATCAAATCTCGCCAGTCCTTCGTTGATCTCCTGACTTTCCGTATTAAAACCAACAATACGCTGTCCGTTTTTGTCAAGCACTGCGTTGGTCAGCCCCGGCTCCACAGGCACAGTGCTGATATAAGGGGTTCCTTCTATGCAGTTTGCAACTGTTTTGGGATTCATCCCCTTAAATTCATCCACAGTTTTGATCAAAATCTGTGCCAGAACTCTTTTGTGTCCTACCAGCCGCTTCACTCTTGCATCATACTGTGCTTTCAGATCGGCTGCTTTTACCGCATTCTTCAATTCTGTATTCAATTAATTTCCTCCTTTTGTGTCAGGCAACTATAGATATTTTCAGACGCAAAAGGAATCTATACATATCTATATTATAGCTTACCTGTTTTTGTGATACAACTGGTTTTCTGTGGTGTTTTGCTCCCCTTATTCTTCTGTTGTATTATCTTGAGGGTTCGGCTGACTTTTTTATCAAAGTCTCAGACATCAGCTTTTGCTGACATAGAAATTTTCATAAGTGAAGTGTACTTATAAACAAAGCATACTCTATGTTTTCTAATTATGCAATAACTATATTTCAAAATGATATCATTTAAGGGGACCTTTTACGATCCCCTCGTACATTGCATGTAAAACAAACAAAATCGTTACCTTCCTTCGTTTATTTCCTCCCAGTGTGCTTTTGTCATTACATTTGTATGACCAGTTCTTACTTCCTTCAGTAAAGGCACGGGAACATTTTCGCAGGTATGATGGTACACGAAACCGACCTTTTCCTGCACTCTTTTGGATTTTTGATTTCCCTCATAATATCCGCACCATATGGTGTTCATCCCAAGTTCTTCGAATCCATGGCGCAGAATTTCCTTTGCGGCCTCCGGCATGTACCCTTTTCCCCAAAATGGCTGTCCCAGCCAATAGCCCAGTTCACACTCGTCCTCACGGTCTGTCATATCCGTGTGGCCCTTCAATTTCAGTTCAATGGCACCGATTGCTTTCCCATTCTCTTTTTCACAGATGGCATAGCACTCCGGACCATTGAATACATTTCTGATCACATCGAGGCTTTCCTCTACGGACTTGTGGGGTGGCCATCCTGCGATAGGGCCGACTTCCGAATCTTTTGCATACTCATATAAACTCTCTGCGTCTGCCTCTGTCCATTTTCTTAATACTAATCTTTTTGTTTTCATAAATAATCATTCTCCCATATAAGTGCAACCTCAAACTTCTCTTTTTTCTTGGTCATAGACCTTTTTCGAGTATAATATTGCAATAATCGTTGCTGATAATAAATACACCAATAATAAAATTGTACTGGTTATTCCATTGGCAAATGCAGCCGTAATAATGGTCAATACTCCTGCAACAACAATACTGATGGCTCCAAAACGGTTACTTTTTCTCCATGTATTATCATTATACATACTCCAGGCCGTTCGAAACCCAACTACCGTATTTCGCTTTGCCTTTGTCATATAATTTCCTACTACAACAAAAATAATTCCACATAAGATGCAGGAAATCCTTGCAATATCAACTGTTACCTTTGAACCATTCACATTTTCCTGCACACAAGAGGAATAAAGGATACAATAATTCATAATTCCAAACATGATAGCCTGCGATAGTCCTACCACGCATAGTACCCTTGCGGAGGAATTTGCTTCCATACGTTCTTTATCCGTACTTGCTTTCACGGTCTTTTTTTCGAATGTACCAATTAAAAGGTGCCAAAAGAATGTAACACACAAAATAACTATCGGAAAAATAAAATTTCCGATTTTATGCGGTATCATATCCGGTATCACCTGTAACATCATACTTGCAACCACCACTGGTAGCACCGCAACAATCCACATGATTTTTTTCATCCCTTTGCTCCTCCAAACTGGGTAATCCATAGAATTAATTCATCAAAAACTGTCGTATTGATTTCGTAAAATATAAAGTTTTTTTCCTTATATTCGGATACTAAGTCGGCGCTTTTTAACAGTTTTAAGTGGTAAGACAAAGCAGCCGGTGTGACTTGTAATTTTTCGGCAATCTCCCCGGCATTTAATCGGCCATCTTTTAGCATTATCAGAATCTCTCTCCGTTGTTGATCCGCCAATACTTTAAAAATATTTGTTTCTTTCATAATCTTCTTACCCATTTAAAATTATCTTTAAATAGAATATAGCATACTCCCTTTTGCTTGTCCACAAGTATTTAAAATATTTTTGAAATAGTTGTGTCTTACGAAACATCTTTATTCACAACACATCCAGCGCCAATGAACGTATTACTTCCGACAGAGAAAATGGTTCCCCAAACAGTAGATAAAAGTATATATAAATAGTGAACCATACATAATTGCAAAGGAGGCTCGGTTATATGTCAAAAAACTATATGCAGGAAATTAAAAATCGAATTTTGTCTTCCGAAGATGGCTCGGTTTTTTCCACTTCTGATTTTGCGGATATTGCTGATACCAACACGGTTCATTCAGCATTATATCGCCTTGTTAAGGATAATATTCTCCGCAGAATTATAAATGGGATTTATGAAAAACCAAAATACAGTAAATTACTCGATGAATATGTAGCTGCTGATCCAGCTGCCGTTGCACAAGCATTAGCCCGCAGTTATCATTGGACCATCGCTCCATGTGGGAACACTGCCCTTAATTTACTTGGACTTTCCACTCAGGTAACGGCTGTCTGGTCCTATATCAGTGACGGTCCTTATAAAACCTATGAATGGAATTCTACAAAGCTTGAATTCAAACACCGGACCAATAAAGAAATTACCGGTCTGTCCCATATGACAAGTCTGGTAATTCAGGCATTGAAAACATTGGGAAAAAATAATGTAACCCCGGAAGTTATCCAGATTCTTTCAACAAAGCTCTCCTTATCAGAAAAACAGGCTTGTCTGAAAGAAGCAACGGAATCCACCGACTGGGTTTATGATACAATACGACAAATATGCGGAGGTAATACAGAATGACAAACAGACTGTTATTTTCGCTTATCCAAATCTGTTCACAAATCCTTCTACCCTACAGGTAATCCGTCTGGAAATCGGTGCATTAGCAGCCTGGACACCTGCTAAAATTGCAAGCATTGAACCGTATACAGCTGTATACTACCCAAAAATCTTTGAGCAGAAAAATACTGAAATTCATGCCACAACGATATTCCAGACATTACTATGATCTTTATAGAATGGCCCAGACCCCAGTAAAAGATGTTGCTTTCTCTCACATAGATCTTCTGAAAACAGTTGTTGATTTCAAAATGAAATTTTATCCAAGAGCATGGGCTAAATATCCGGAAGCAATTCCCGGCACCTTAAAGCTGATTCCACCGAAATACCGCTTTCCAGCCCTCATCAATGATTATGAAGCTATGAAAGATATGTTATATGGCGATATTCCAAGCTTCAATACTATTATGGAATCAGTTCACCAATTAGAGAACGAGATCAATTCTCTTTACATAATTACTTTTTATTCCTAACAAGCTTCTTGCTATCTGTGAACTGCTGAATATCCACAATATTTATACAGAATTTATTGGGAAAAATTCTGATAATCCGCAATGATGCCCAGCTTTATTTTCATTTTCAAAATACGCAGAACCGATTCGTTGAGACGTTCCTCGGTAATCTCACCGGTTTCGACCGCCTTAATGACTGCGGGTACCTGTACTTCAAAATCGGTGCAGCACAGCATATCGTTTCCTGCCTGTACCGCCCTTACGGCAATCTCCGCATCCCCGGCGAACTGCCTTACTCCTTCCATGACCAGATCATCGGTAATGATCACGCCGTCAAACCCTAATTCATTACGCAAAATATTATGCACCGGCAGAGATATGGAGGCCGGCTCCTGATCATCCATGCAGGAAACCACATTGTGGGATACCAGTACCATATCGGCTCCGGCATCGATTCCTGCCTGAAACGGCAGAAAGTCAGAATTTACAAATGTTTCATAAGGACGTTCATCATAAGCAACACCGGTGTGCGTATCGGAGTTATTGCCATATCCCGGGAAATGTTTTAATACACTCCCCATGTGCTCTTCGGACATGACACCGACCACCGTTTGCACATAGACCGCCGTCTGTTCTGCATCCTGTCCGAAACTGCGGGCATATATAAAATCATTTGTATCCTGTGATACATCGCATACCGGAGCAAAATTCAGATTAATTCCCAGGCTCTGCAGTAATTGACATTTTTCCTGTGTGTCGCTCCGAATAAGATCCCATCCGCCCTGCGCATACAGTTCCTGAGGAGAGGCAAAAGGCGTTTCCCGCAAGTTCGCATTTTTGCTGACACGGTTTACCGTACCGCCTTCCTCATCCACACCGATCAGCAGGGGCACTTTTGCAGCATTCTGATAGCTTTGAATGGCTGCTGTTACTTCCTCTTTTGTTTTCCCGGTAAAATCCCGGGCAAATAAGATATATCCGCCGAGATGATACTGCGTCACTTTGGATGCTGCATCCGTCTCCGGGCACCGGGCGATGAACATCTGTCCGACTTTTTCCTCTAAGGTCATTCCTGCCAGGAGTTCTTCTGCCCTCTGCTCTACAGGATCTTCCGTTTCCACCGGTTCGCTTTCTTCTGTCTCCGGCAATTCCGTAGGATCTGCACTGTTCTCCGCACCGTTGCCGCTCACATCAGAATCCGATACACTCTGTTCCGACATAGGCTCCGGCTGAACTTCCGGTATTATTTCCTGTGCAGACTCCTCTGTACTTCTTAAATTCCACAACAAAAAAACCAGAATTCCAACACATATGACAGATAAAACGATCACTGCGATATTCCGTACCTTTTTCATTTCGCATTTCTCCATAACCATATTATTAAGATGCCAGGGTCAAAAGGTCTAAGCCCACATGAGCTTGCTCATAAGTGG
>ERZ824480.818-NODE-818-length-32818-cov-12.798034_pt1 | contig 32818 bp, 32 predicted proteins | sample MGYA00519861_ERZ824480 | MGnify/ENA primary metagenome ERZ824480 (study PRJEB31778, sample SAMEA3449152) | human gut metagenome | biome: human gut; feature: human-associated habitat; material: faeces | place: United Kingdom | collected 2010/2012 ... | reverse complement strand
GGACGAATGGCACCCGGCAGGTCTTGCACAGCTTTAAACGCGGAATTTTGCCCTTACAAAAAAGCACTTTCCCTTATATTTGCATTGCAAATAAGGGAAAGTGCTTTTGTCTTGCTCACTATGAGGTTACTATCGCAAAGGATACGGTCAACTCCCAATAGCGAAAAGATAATACAGCAGCCTTCACTTTTTCAGCACTACGCACTCATAGGGGCGCAGCGTGTCGGCGGTGTCGGGGTAGTTACCCAGCAGTTTCTCGGCATCGGTCCAGCCTACGGGCAGGGGCTTGGCAATTTCCCGCTCCCGCAGGTTGCAGAGAACCAGCAGCTCCGTCTCGCCGTCGTACCGGCGATAGGCTAACAAATCCGCGTTGTCGGGGTACAAGAACTCGATTTTTCCCGCACTGATGACCGCCGCGCCCCCTCTCCTGATGGGAGAGTCAGGGCATCGGCTGCGTTTTGATGTCATTTGCCGGAACACGCCCGCGTTCCTGGCTCCCCGGTCAGGGGAGCTGCCGGGCGAAGCGAGACTGAGAGGTTTTATCCTGCCAGCTTGCGGTAGGCGTTCAGCACCTGATAGGCCGGGATGCTGCTGCCCGGGGCAAATTTGCCGTTCAGGCGGCGCTTCATCAGCCCTTGCTCCACGCACCACTGGGCTGCCTTAGCGGTATCCGGGTCTGCCACGTCTGCAAAGGCCGGGGCCTCGGCAGGCTCGGGACGGCCTGCGGTGTTCCACAGCAGCAGCGCGGTCTGGGCGCGGTTTTCGGGTGCAGCCACACCTTCCGGCAGCAGGGCTTGCAGCTTCTGGCCGGAAACATAATTGTACACGCCGTAGCCCACAACGCCAGCCGCCACTGCGCCTGCCGCCGCCACGATGACGATTGCACCGCCGCCGTCACCGCCGCCGGAGGGAGGCGTCACCGGGGGTTCCGGAGGTGTTATCGGGGGTTCCGGAGGCGTTACTGTGCCGGGTTTATCGGTCTCGGTAATATTCAGGGTAACTTTCATAGACCTTCCATTGCCGCAATCGTAGGTATAGGTCACCGCAGCCACGTCTTTGTCCACAATCAGCGTAGTGCCGTTTACTGTGCCGCCGTTCCATTCACTCGATTTCTCTACGAGGAACTTTCCGGGGAGCCGTTCAAGGTCGAAAGTACGGTCAGTCTTGTTGATGGTGATACCGTAGATGTTTCCGTCGGCTTTAAACTCCTTAAGGTTTGGCATCGACGGAAGGTTCAGGCAGGTCAGCCGGTTGTTGCTGCAATCCAGAAATTCCAAATCCACTTGGTTTTCCAGATTCAGTTGAGTCAGAATGTTGTTTTCACAGTGCAGCTGCTTCAGTTTTGTATTCCGGCTGAGATTCAAATCCCACAGTCTGTTTTGGGTACAATCCAGCTTCTCAAGTTCTGTAAAATACTTGATGCCCTCCAAATCTCTAATGGTCAGGTTGCTAATGTTCACTTCCGTTAGAGCGCTTTCTTTCTTGTCGAGTGCTCCATCTCTGCGCCCATCAATCCTGCCGTCCAGCTTGGAAACATAATCGCGGAAATTGGCATCCGGGAAGTAGTTCTCATTTATAGCAACGTCTGTTTCCTCACCAACCCAATCCAATAAAATCTTGAAACCTATCGTATCGCCGTTACCACAGAAATAGTAGTACGTCACTTGGTTGCTATACAGGTCCACCTCGATGGTATTGCCTTTAATTTCTCCGCCATCAATTGATCGCACGTTTGTTTTATCAAAATCACCGGCCAGATCGTCCAGATAAATAATGCGTACACATTTATTAGCCGGAACGGTACATACGTTGTTTTCAATCTTCTTATAAGTAATATATGTGCCTGTAAGGTTCAGGCTCGTCAGCTGGTTGTTGCTGGCATATAGCGTCGTCATACTGCCATTGTTATTGATATCCAGTCGAACCAGCTGATTGTCATTGCATATTACTTTTTTCAAACTTGAACGATTGCTCACATCCAGTTTTTTCAAAAGGTTATTCGCGCAAGACAGCTCCTCCAATTTCTTGTTGTTGCTTAAATCCAATTCAGGCAATTTGTTATCGTTGCAGTTCAGAATCTCTAAATCGGGATTGTTGCTCAAATCCAATTTAGACAAGTTGTTATTCCTGCAACGCAGAATCTTCAAATATGGATTACTGCTCACATCCAGTGTAGTCAAATTCTCGTTATCATTACACTCCACGATCCGCATCTGGCTGTTTCCGCTCAGATTCAATTGCTCCAACTTATTGGAAGAGCAATAGACCTGCTGTAATTCGGCATTTCCACTCAAATCCAACGTTTTCAGCTTGTTGTCATTGCAATACAGCCGTCTCAGGTTCGTAAAGTATTCAATACCTTTCAGGTTTGCGATGCGCTGACTAGTGACGTCTAAATCCCAAATATTCAGCTCTGTATCGTTAAGGTGTCCATCTCCGTCTTTATCAATATTGGCCTTTAGATACTGCCTGAACTCGTAATTTGGGAAGTGGTCTCCATCAATACGGATTCCCTTTGGGTCCTCCGCCGCAAAGGCGCTGAAGGGCAAAAAGGTGAACACCATAGCCAGCGTCAAAAGGGCACTGACAAGGCGCGTTCGTTTTGAGAATCGTTGTTTCATGGGGTGCTCCTTTCTGTTATGGGTTGTATTGCTGCAGGGCGTTTTTCTGGGCGGCGGCGGTAAGGGCGTCCAGAGCGCTCATCACGTCCCGGTAGTTTGGGGGAAACCTGTTTTCCCCGTGGGCTTCAATGCGGGTGCCGTCGGCAAGGACGGCTTCCAGCCGGAAGCTGCTGCCGTCCAGCACGTTGGGGTCATGGCCGGAGAAGCCTGCCCAGCCGCCCACGCCGTACTCTTCCAGAATGGCCTTGGCCTGTTCCAGAAGTTCCGGCCCGGCCTGCTCCTGATACACTTCTTCGTGGTACAGTTCCAGTTCCACCCGGGTGCCCTCGGGGGTGCGGGTGAGGCAGGTGCGGGAGATGGGCTGGATATAGCTGCCCTGCTCCCAGAACTCCAGCGTTTCAAGGTCAGCCAGCGTCGGGGTAGAAGCCGCAGGCTCCGGGGGTGTTGGGGCGGGGCGGCTGGGGCTGCGGCTGAGCAGTGCCGCCCCCACCGCCAGCCCCAGCAGCACCAGCGAGAAAGTGCGCATGGGTCGTCTCCTCCTTTCTGTGCGCATGGGTCAGTCTCCCTCCCCTGCCGCCGGGGGCAGGATGGTCATCCGGCCGTCCACCACTGCGTCCACCATCTCGTGCTCCCGGAAATACTCCATCAGGATATCCTGACAGGAGGTTGCCACGCTGCGGGGCTTCTGGAGCTTGCAAAGGGTGTCGTAGGAGATGTTGAAAAAGCTTTCGATGTTTTTAAAGTGGTAGTTCTGCAAGCCCACGGTGAACAGGGCGTCATCGCCGATCTCCTTGCCCACCTCCCTGCCGCAGTAGGTAAAGTAATCAAAATCGCCCTTGCGGCGGTCGTACCGCAGGCGCAGGGTGGATGGCAGCTGGTAGAACTCCGTATGGCCGGTGTAGGCTTCCTCCCGCAGCATGTAATGGAGCATCTGGCGCAGCTGCTGGCCGGTCACCTTGAACATGAATACGCCGTCATCATAGGGGAAACCCTCGATAAGGTCGCCGTAGGTAACGATGGGGCCCAGCTTTTCGGCCCGGATGCTGCCGGAGCCGATCAGCATCACATCCACCCCAAGGCTGCGGGTAAAGATATCGGCAAACAGGTTGCCAAGCTCGGTCTCCTGCGTGCGCTGGGGGTGGGTAAGCTCCCGGCGGAAGCGCCCTACGATGTGGCTGTACTTTTCGTCCACCTGACTGGTGAAGCGGTGCAGTACCTGCTCCATGGCGGGGTTGCGGGGGCAGGTCTCGGCGCAGATGGGCACGGTGCGCCATGTGTAGGAATCGATGCAGTTGTTGTCCGTGTCCACGATGATGTCAAAGCGCCCGATCTGGTCGGTGCCGGTGCCCGCCTGCGCAATGACCACGCCGTTTTCCTCCACCGCGTGCTCCGGCAGGGTGTGGCTGTGCCCGCCGATGATCAGATCCACTCCCCACGCCGGGTCCAGCTGGCGCGCCAGATGGCGGTCCTCCTCAAAGCCGATGTGGGTCAGCAGCACGGTAAAATCAATATCGATGCTGTTGTGGGCGTTGCAGATCTTGCCCACCTCGGCGGCAGCGGCGGCGGTGTCCACAAAGGACCCCACCAGCGATTCGGACTTGGTCTGGTTGATGACGTCCTGCGTGATGATGCCGATAAAGAGGATGTTCATCCCGTCCACCCGCAGGATCTTGTAGGGGGTAAACAGCCGGGTGGGGGTGTTTTTGATGTAGAGGTTTGCGTTGATGATGGGAAAGCGCGCGCATTTTTCGATGAACAGCAGATGCGCGATGCCGTAGTCCACCTCGTGGTTGCCTATGGTAACCACGTCCGGGGCAAGGGCGTTCATGATCTCGATGGTGGAAAGCCCCTTGTATTCGGAATCAATGACCGAGCCCCGGAACATATCACCTGCAATGGCGTAGATGGTGTTGGGCTGTTCTGCCCGCACCTTTTCGATGTAGCCGGACAGCATGGAAACGCCGCCCACCAGTTTTTCGTCCACCTGCTCTGCCAGAAAGTCTCCGTGCAGGTCGTTGGAGTGGAGGATGGTGATCTTTTTGGTTTGTTTCATGGTGCATTCCTCCCGGTGTTGGGGTGCGCGCCGGTCAGCCCATGGCCTCTTGCCGTGCAAAGTAGACAGTGTTGACAAGGCTCAGGTAGCTCTCCCCGCCGTCCAGATAGAACTTCAGGGCAAGGGTGTCCTCGTCCTCCAGCGTGACGGCGTAGCGGGAGCCGTCCTCCCCGGTAAAGGTGGCGTACCACTCCTGATTAGAGCGGAAGGGTACCTCCGGGGTGCCCTCCTGATAGAACAGGTCGGCTTCCTCCACGTTCAGCTCCGGGTAGGGGGTGATGTAGCTGGCGGTCAGGGGCAGCTGGCTGCCCTCGGTGTCGGCATCGGTGGGCAAAAAGCACATCCGGTCGGCGTCTGCGGGGTCGGTGTCAAAATAGCCCTCGTCGGTGTCGCGGCCGGTCTCCAGCCAGTTGCCTTCCAATGACCACGGGCTGGTGTCGGTCTCCCAGTCGTCTCCCTCCGGGTAGATGGTAAAATCGCACACGCCCTCGGCTTCCACCACATGGCCGTTCTCGCCGGAAAGGAAGGGGCTGAATACCAGCTCTTCGCCGGTGCTGGGGTACAGCTCCACCTCGGTGTTGGGGGCGATATCGCTGATGTTGCACAGCAGCAGGATGGGCTGACCGTCCTCACTGTAATAGAGCTGTTTACCGCGCTGGAGCGGGTTTTCGGCATCGTCTGTCAGGCTCGTCTCGTAGACGAACAGGGTGGCCTGCGCCTCCTGCGGGAAGATGCAGTACAGGTCGCACCCGCCATCCGGTGCCACGACCCAGTGATCCTGCGGGATGTCATAGACGAAGCCCCACAGATTCCGCAGATCGGTCTGGCTGTCCAGCACCTTCTGCACATCGGTAGTCACCTCGTAGGAGCCGCCCAGATACAGCACACAGGCGCGGTATTCGTCCTCCCCTGCCAGAAGGCGCATGTAGGTCACGTCCTCCGGCTCTTCGTATTCCTGCTCTTGGGTGCTGGGTGCGGTCATGCCGTCACCGTCCAGCTTATTTTTGGATGTAGAACTGGCCGGGCTGCCGCCCTTGGACGACCCGCCGCAGCCTGCAAGGCCGATGGTCAGCGCCAGCAGGGCTGCCAAAAGTTTAATCTTTTTCATAGGTTCTCCTTTCTCGCACCCATGGGGTCGGGAGCGCTGTTATAGTAGTCAATGGTCAGCAGCGGGTTTCAATCCGGCAGAAAAGTCCGCCACGCCCTCCACCTGCACCGGCTGCCCGGTGCTGCCGGAAAGCTGCGGGTTCCAGTCCAGTGAGCGTCCGGTGCTGCAATAGACCGTTACCATGGTGTCGGTGTCCTCCCTGCTGCCGTTGCACAGCAGCAGAATGGGCTGGCCACCCTGCCTGCCGTAAAGCTCCTTGCCCGTCTCGTTCGGGTACTGAGGATCCTGCTTTTCATAGACAAAAAGTGTATCCTCCCTGCGCACGGCAAAGATGCAGTACAGCTCCCGCCCGCCGCCCGGCGCTGCGACCCAGCGGTCTGCCGGGATGTCCGCAACGAACTGCCACGGCTGTTCCGGTAAGCTGTCCAGCACGGCATGCACATCGGTGGTGCGCTCCGGGACGCTGCCCAGATAGAGCACCCCGGCAAGGTCTCCGTTTTCCCCGGCCAGCTGCCGCATTGCGGCAAGCTGCTCCGGCTCAGTAGAATCGGCACCGGAAGCCGCTGTGCTGCTGCCCTGCCCGGCGCTGCCGGGAGCGGGGCGGACGGGGTCGCCGTCCACCGCACCGCACCCTGCCAGACTGAAAGCCAGTGCAAGCAGTGCTGCAAAAGTTTTCATGGCTTTCATGTCAGCCCCTTTGTTTTATGCCCACGGGTCGGCAGACGCCGGGATGCGGATGCCGGTCATCAGGTACTGCTCCCACAAGAACCACTGCCCGTCGCCCTTGCGGCGCAGCTTGATGGGGCGGGGGCTGTCGGCGCCGCCGCAGGGGATGAACAGCTTGCAATAGCCTTCCTCCACGTTGGAGGTGTGATTGCTGCCCACCAACAGGGTGAAGGGCTGGCGGGGGGTATAGCCGTTTTCCGGCGACGCACCCACAAAGTAGGAGAACGGGATATAGCTCTTGCCGTCCCGAAAGCGGTCGTTCAGGAAGGAGATCTCCTGCCCGTTCAGCGGGCGGGGGCCGCGCAACCAGTTGAGCATCTCCAGCCCGATGTTTTTATCGGCACCGTAGGCGCACAGTGCGCAGACGGTGAGGGCTGCGGTCTTAAAGGGGGTGTCCAGACTGGCCTCCGGCAGTGCCTGCATCTGGGCAAGGCTTTCCGGCAGAGCCTGAAAGGTAAAGGTGACGGTCTGGTTGCCGGAAACATTTGCGGCGGCCTGCTTCATCTTATCAAAAAGTCCCATGAAAATACTCCTTTCTGTTTCAGCTGTGAGGGTTCAGCTCCGATTCGGGTCATGGCGGGGCACGGTCCGCCTGCGGACGATCTTCTGGTTCATATCCAGACTGAGGTTTGCAAAATAGCCGTTTTCAAAATACCATGCAAGGTCTTTAGTGTCCATGCCAACGCTGTTGCACAGCCACCGCAGAGGCACCTCCGGCCCGGAGTAGCTCTCCACCCTGCGGGCGATGGTTCTTGCATGGTAGCGGCGTTTTTCGTTGCGTGCGAACAGAACAAGGGGCACTGCGCCCACCACGATCCAGAACACATAGCCTCCGATGTGGGAATAGTCCTTATCCTGCAAACTCAGGCAGAGGGTATACAGCCCACCAAAGGAGCAGAACACGCAGAAGGCAAGCCCCGCGTTCCGCAGCCATTTGAGGACACGGGGAATCTCGCCGCGGGCTTTTTCCGAAAGATACGGGTTCATAAACATACTCCTTTCAGAACGAGCCGCCTCCACCGCCGTGGGTGGTGCCGCTGGAAGAGGTGTGGGTGGAGCTGCCGCCGGAATCGCTGGAGCTGGACTCCTTTGGCCGCTCGGTGCGGTGCACGTCACGGTACAGGAACAGATCCCGCTGGTTGGTCAGCTTCATGCTGCCCTCCCGCACATAGCTGGCGGCATTCTCCTGGAACGCCACGCTGCGCAGCTGGCTTTTCATCACATGGACGACGACCCATGCCAGCACAAGGCCGATGCCCAGCGCAAGGAACAGGTACATGAGAGACAGCGGCTCCCGGGGCAGGTTATTCACGTCATAGGGGTGGCCCGCCCGGGCAGCGTCGATGTAGGTATCCGACCACTGGACAAAGGTGCGGAAGGCACCGGCGTAGTCTCCATCGGCCATGAAGGGGGTCATCTGCTCGCCAAGGTACTGGATGCCGGCATCCGTAAAGGCGGTGATGCCGTAGCCGCAGGTGGAGATGTGCCATTTGCGGTCGCCCACGCTCACCAGCAGCAGCACGCCGTCCATATCGGGGCCGTAGCCGTACTGGCAGTAGTCATACAGATCATCGGCAAACTGCTCCATGCTGTCGGCACCAACGCTTTCCATCGACTCGATGGTGGCAATGGTCACATCGAAGCTCTGGCGCAGGCTCAGTTCTTCCAGTGCGTCCTCCAGCTCGTTGTCCTCGTCCTCGGTCAGCACCTCAGCGTCGTCGAATATGCGGTAGTACAGGTCGGCAAAGCCGCCCTCTACCGCAAAGGCCGGAACAGCCAGCGCCGCCGCAAGAATCAGTGCTGCCAGCGCCGCAAAGAGGGAGTGCAGTCGGTTGGAAGTCTTTTTCATCGTTCGTCCCTCCTTTACAGGATCCGTGCCAGCCACAGCAGCCACATCACGCCGTAGGACGCGGCGGAAAGGGCAGCCGTAAGGCCCAGCATCCACTTGCGGGCAGCGCCCTTGTCCACGGGCAGGTCACCCACGAATTTGCCGGTCTGACCGTTCATGGCAAACAGATAGTTTTCGCCCCGCCAGCTGGTGCTCAGCAGCCAGACCGGGAACAGCGCGTACTTTGCCTTGCCGCCGTGCAGCTGGATGCTGCTGTTATCCACCTTGACCGAATCGTAGCCGGTAACGGTCTGCTGGAACGTCTCCTCAGTGGAGCGGCGGATGCGCTTGTTGGCCCGCTCGATGCTGTCCTCGGCGCTCACATCGTATTTGTCCGCCACATAGCCCGCCAGATAGGCGGTCTGGAACGGGATGGCGTCCTGCATGGCAAAGGGCTCGATGGATTCCATCAGGTCGTCCTCGATCTTGGAGGAGCCGTCCACCGGCACTGCGTCAAAACCCAGTGTGCCGTCCCGCCGGACGGAGTAGTAGTTGGTCTCGGTATAGTCGTATTTGCTGTCCGACCAGCATCGGGTCCGGGTGGCGGTGAACCGCAGCTGAGCGTCGGCGTCGCTGTCAAAGAGCCAGAAAGGCACATACACGCCCTTGATCTCGTCGATGTGGTTCTGGCTGCGGAACACCCGGGGCAGCAGAGTCTTGCCCTTGAGGTGCTCCTGCAGCTTTGCCTTGGCGGCCTTTTTGTCCAGCTTGAAGGGGATGATAAGGTCGGGCCGCAGGGCCCCGGCAAACTGTCCGGTGAGCACGATGGGGTTGCCGCAGAAGGGGCAGGCCGAAGCGGCCATGGTGTCGTCGCCCACGATCTCGCCGCCGCAGCTCTTGCAGCTGTAAGTATGCAGACCGGCGGTCTCCCCTTCTGCCCAGCCGCCGCCGGGGGTCGCCCACTCCATCTCGCTGGGCTTTTCGTCCTTCAGTTCCTCGTCATAGCCCTTGAGGGTATCCACGTCGAACTCGGTGTCGCAGTAGGGGCATTTCATCTTCTGGGTGGCGCTGTCAAACTGAATGGCGCCATCGCAGCAGGGGCACTTGTATTCCAGCATTCCTGCCATAGCGTTTCCTCCTGTTGTTTCAAAGGGGGCCGGGGGCTCTTCCCCGGCCCCGCTGTTTTTGCGTCAGTTTTCCTGCCAAAGCGGTCGGCTCAGAAATCCGTAGTGATGCGGAACACCACCGGTTCGTCCGGCTCGGTGGCTTTGCCGTGGTGGCCCACTGCCAGGAAAGCGTTTTCTTCCAGCGGCAGGAAAACATCAAAGGTGCAGAAGTCGCCGCACAGCTGGCACAGGGTCTTGCGCTCGCCCACGGGAAGGGACTTTTCCAAAAAAGTGCCGTCCGGCGCGTACAGCTCCCACATATAGCCCGTGTCCAGCAGATAGCCGTTGGGGCGCTTCATCATCACGGCGTCAAAGCTGCCCACCGGCTGCGAGCTGCGGGCCAGCTCATTGCCGTCCAGATCAAAGGCGGCAAAGTAGTAGTCTCCGCTGGAGTCCGGCTCGCCCACCGTCAGCAGCTCGTCTCCGCTGAGGTTCAGGGAGGGCATGCTGCAGAAGGGGCCGATCTCGTTGTCGCCCTCCAGCGTCAGCTCAGTGTACTCGCCGTCCTGCACCAGCACCGGCGCGGAGTTGGTCCAGTAGATCACGGTCAGATCCCGGTCCTTGGAGGAATAGCAGCTGCCCGAGTAGTCCAGTGCATCGCTGGGCTCCTCCGGGTCGCTGCTGTTCAGATCGTAGCAGTAGACATCAAAGTTGTCCATGGCGTACAGGATGCCATTGCGGTCGATGCTGAGGGCGTTGCTGCCGTCAATGTTGTACTCTGCCACCGGGGTCAGTCGGTCGTCCTTGATGGCATACTCGAAGATCTTGGCAGACTGCTCTTCATCGTCCTCGTTGTAGAAGCTGAAGAAGTAATTGCCCCGGTAGCTGTCCGCATGGATGCAGTGATGCGCTCCGTCCAGTTCCCGGCGGACGTCAAAGGGGATGTACTGCGCCTTGAAGGTGTATTCGCCGATGGTCAGCTCCCCGGTCTGGAACTGGGTCACAGGGGCCCCTGCAGGGGCGGCTTTGTCCTCTGCTGCTTCCGGTTGTGCCGAAGCGGACGGGGCACTGCTGCTGGAAGCCGGTGCACTGGAAACGCTGGATGCGCTGGCGGCACCGGAGCCGCCGCAGGCGGTCAGCCCGAGGGCGGCGGTGGCAAGGCCCATGGCCTTGAGGAAATCTCTGCGCTGGATCTTTCTCATATCCGTTCCTCCTTTTGGGGTCACTGCACTTTTGCAAAGGCTTCGTCAGCACGGCGGCTGTACAATGCCATGCCGCCGGTCTGGGCGTCGTTTGCCAGATTGATGTTCTCCACAAAGCGGGCCTTTTCCTGCTCAGAGAGCTGCCCGCCCTTCATGGCGGCAGATGCCACGGCACCCATGGCACCGATCATGCCCATCTGGCCCTTCAGCTCCCGTTCCTCGGCCTTGGACATCCGAAAGCCGAACATGCTGGTCTCATTATCGTGGACCCCGAAGATGTGATCCAGATGCTGCCGTGCGATGTGGGCATAGCCGATCTCCCGCCGGTCCCGCTTGCTGAAGCAGATGACCAGCTCCTGCTTGATGTAGGGGTGGGGACGCATGCCCCGCTGGGTCTGGGCCTCGGTAATGCCGCGGGGCTGCACCAGCTTCAGCTTCAGGCCGCCGCCGTTGAGGGTGGGTTTCTGGCCCGGCTCCTTGGCGGGGGTCTCGTCCAGATACTCCTCGTAGCTGGCGATCTGGTCGTAACGGATCAGCTCCGGCATCTTGCCCCGGCCGCCGGTGCGGTCGTCGATGTACAACATTCCAAGCTCATCGCAGAACACCAGCCCCATTTGCGTCGGGGTGGAGGGGTATGCGTTGACCCGGAACTCGGTCTTGTCGAACACCTCGTCGAACACCCGCTTCATCCGGGCCATATACTCCATGTGCTCCTTGGCCTCGTCCAACGTCAGCTCACTGAGCCGGATGTATTTGGAGCACTTGTTGCCGCAGTCGTCGCAGAGGAACTGTCCATCCCGGAGCTTGGAGCGGTGCAGGGTGCCACACTCCTTACCGCAGACCGCACAGTTCTGTTTTGCGAACAGGTTGGAAAAGAATCCCATCATGGTATGCTCCTTTCATTGCTCTGTATTGTCAGGTCTGGTCGCTGTCGTCAAAGGGGTCGCCGCACTCCGGGCAGAACTTGGGCGGATGTGCGGGGTCGGCCGGCTCCCAGCCGCACTTGTCGCACTTATACTTTGGCGTACCGGCGGGCTTGGGTTTGCCGCACTCGGAGCAGAACTTGCCTTTATTCACCGCGCCGCAGCTGCAAGTCCAGCCTTCTGCCGCCGGGCGGGGCTTGCCGCACTCCGGGCAGAATTTGCCGGTAACGGTGGCACCGCAGCTGCAGGTCCAGCTGTCCGCAGCCGGCTTCGGTTCCGGCTTTTTGCTGCCGCATTCCGGGCAGAATTTGCCGGTAACGGTAGCGCCGCAACTGCACTTCCAGCTGTCTGCCGGGGCGGGTGCGGGGCGGCTGACCTGCTGGGGCGCGTCCACGCTGTCCGGACGAGCCTGCTGGCCCATAGCGAACAGGTTCTGGGCGCTCATGCCGCCCATGCCGCCTGCACCGGCTGCCATGCCCATGCCCATGCCCATAAAGCCGGTCATGGCACCGGCGGTGTTGCCGGCAGCGGTCTTCATGGCGTCGATCTGACCACCCACCAGACGGGCTGCGGCGGTGGTGGGATCGGTGGTCATGGCGTTCTCTTCCCACTCGGTGATCTTCTTCTGCTGCTCCTCCGGGATGGACAGGGAGTTGATGTTGAAGGAGAACACTTCAATACCGCGCTTTTTGCGCCAGACATTGGACAGCTGCTCGTTGAGCGCCTCGGAGATCTCCAGCGTGTGGGCGGGGATCTCGTAATACTGCACCTTGTTGGCAGAAAGAGTAGCCAGCGCAGGCTGCAAAGCGTTCAGCAACTCACTCTTCAGGCGGGGAGCGATCTCGGATGCGTCATACTGGGTGGAGACGTTGCTGCACACGTTGGTGTAGAACAGCAGCGGGTCGCAGATACGGCAAGTGAAGCTGCCGTTGCAGCGCAGGTTCACCGAGAGCTTGTAGCCCCGCTCCTCGCTGACCACCACCCGGAACGGAATGGGGGTGGCGGTGCCGTACAGGATCTCGCCCAGCTCCTTGGTGTTGATGTAGTATACGCGCTGATCCTTGCCGGTGTCGCCGCCGTAGGTAAAGCGCTTGGCTACGGTCTGGAAGGTGGCTGCCAGACTGTCGCCGAAGTTGCCGGTGAACACGCTGGGCTCAGTGGATGCGTCAAAGGTGAACTCGCCCGGTTCGGCGCACACCTCCACCACACGGCCCTGCTCCACGATGAGCATGCACTGTCCGTCTGCCACGGCGATGCCGCTGCCGTTGGTGATGATGTTGTCCTCGCCGTTGTTGGAGCTGCGGCGGGAGGTGCGCTTCTGGCCCTTGACCATCAGCACATCTTTGTCCAGAGAATCGCAGTAGAAAAATTCCTTCCACTGGTCTGCAAGAGTTCCGCCCAGTGCGCCCATACCTGCTTTGATAAGACCCATAGTAATTTCCTCCTGTATGTTTTATTTGTGCAAACGATAACTTTCTGTTATCGCACGGTTTCCGGTTTTGGTCACGGTTCAAGGGTAAGTTCCGGGGAGTCGTTTTTCCAGTAAGCGGGACGTGTGTCCCGGTCAAACAACTGCTCTCCGGCGCGGTATTTCAGGCTGCAGCCGCTGGGGCTGCCGTCATCGTTCAGCAAAATGGCCCAGAACTCGCAGGGCCTGCCATCCGTGTCGGTCAGTGTAAAGTGCAGCTCGGTGCCGTCCTCGGTGCGGCCCTGTGTTCCCTCTGCGGTGCCGGTCAGAATGCCGCTCCACCCGCCCCATTCCACGCTCATGCAGCAGCTGCCGTCCGGCAGAAAGGTCATCCAGCGGATGCCCTTTGCGGCCTCGTCTCCGGCGCGGTAAGTGCCCCACAGCCTGCGGGGGATGGCGGTGTAGCCGATGTCGTCCCACGCCTCGGTGCGCTGAAAAACGTACCAGACCTCACTGCCCTTTTTGGGGCCGGTGGACTGCATCCGCAGCGAACCGTCCTCCATCATGGAGATGGTCCAGCAGCTTCTGCTGTCCTCGTTGAGACATTTCAGGTTCCAGCCCTGACTTTTTTCCCCGTCCCAGCCGGTTACAGCGCCGGCATTCAGCTCTCCGGTGCGGGTCTCGGCAGCGGACTGGATCTTCGGGCTGACGTATGTTTCCCGGATGAAGGAGACGGTCACCGTGCCGGTGATCTCGGCCTTTTCCAGCCGCAGGGTAAAGCTTTCGTTGCGGTCGGCGGGAGCATAGCTTTCACCCTGCGTCACCGCCGTGACTGCCATCCACTCGGCCAGCACCTGCTGCTCCCAGTCCTGCGGCAGCGGCTGCGCGTCCAGCGGGATGACCGGGATATCGTTCACATACTCTCCCCCGGACGCGCTGAACCGGCTGACCACAAAGGAAACGTTCCCCGCTTCGTCAAACGAATACGGCAATTCATCCAGCGTGGCCCACCATGCAGTGTTGCCCTCTTTCAGGCTGTCGGGAGGCAGCAGCCCCCGCTCACAGGCGGCCTGCCGGTCCAGCTCATCCCGGCGCTTCACGTCGCGGTACAGTGCTTCTTCCAGCGCGGCGGGGTCTGCCCCCATGCGCTGCAGCAGCTGGGTGGCGGTGAGCTGTTTTCTGCTGTCAAAATCGAAGCACCAGCCATTGTGGAAGGGCGCATCCGTACCGCCGTAGCAGCTGCTGACCACAAGGCTGACGCAGTCACCGTACCAGCTGGCGTTCCAGTTCATCTCAATGCAGATGTCCCACACGTCCGGATCGGCTGCCTCCGGGCAGTCGGCATACTCCTGCACATCGTATTCGTAGAGCCGGGCGATCTCGGCGTTGATGCGGGCGGCATCGGCGCTGTCGCTTTCCAGCCGGGGCAGATGGATGTTCAGCCGGATGGTGCCGCCATTCTCTGCCTGCACCACCTTTTCAAGGGTGTACTGCTCGGTGATCGCCGCTGTGGCGTGCATGGAATCCGGCGGGGTCGATTTCAGTTCCCGGCTGCCAGCCGGGCGGGCAGAGGCTGCGGTCTTTGCCCCGCAGCCTGCCAGCAGCGCCGCCAGCAAAACTGCCGGTATCCAGCGGAATGCTTTGTGTTTCATGGTGGTTCTCCTGTGTTCTCAGCGGCTCCCGCCGTGGTCAGTTATCCGGGCAGCGGATCAGCTGCAGCTGGGTCTTTCCTTCGGCAAAGGGGTTTTGACCGTCGAGCATGGTCAAGGTCAGGGTCTCGTTGTGCAGGTCGTACTTCACCGCCGCCACAAAGGTGATGCCCGGCATCCCATCCGCCGTCTCGTTGGTCCAGACGCCCAGCACCATGCCCTCCGGCACCACGCCCAGATAGTCGGCGTAGCCCTGATAGAAAACGTTGTTGTCCTGCACGCCCATCTGGACGGAGCCGCTGCTTTCCACGTCCATCCAGTCAAACTGGTTGTCAGACATATCGTTGAAGGCACCGACAGCCTCCGAGGGGAGCTCCTGCGCGTTCCACTCTGCCGTCAGGGGAGCCAGCTCCAGCACAGAGCCATCCTCCTGACGCAGGTTCACCTCGCTGCCGCTGCGCTCCAGCGCCACGCCCTGATTTGCAATATAGATGGGGTCCTGACACACCAAAGCGCTGCCGAACATGAGGCAGTGCAGCACGTCCACATACTCTACCACGCCGTCCTTGGTCAGCAGATAGACCACCGGGTGGAAGGATGCGCCCAGCTCTCCGATGCACAGGTCGATATACTCATTATAGATGCCAAGGATGGGGTAGGTGCGGTCCTGTTCCAGCCGGATGCCGTAATCCGTATCCCATGCGGCGATCTCCGGCGTGCGGCGGAGGGTGATAGTGCCCTTCGTTCCCTCCAGCTGCACCGAAGCGCTGCCGTAGGTATCGGTCAGCACCGTCTGCGGCTGCGGGTCAGCAGCCTGCAGCGGGATCTCCACATCCAGCTGCCGCCAGCCCGACCCGGCGGTGGAGCTGCACCCGCCCCGGAGCACCAGCCGGTTTTGTTCCGGCAGCAGCAGGCACAGGTCATCCAGCGTGTTGTTTTCCAGCGTGTTCATCCGCATGCTTGCCAGATTGCCGCCGCTGAGCAGGCCCTCGTAGTAGCCGCCCTGCGCCATGTGCCGGTCAAAGGTCTGCATGGCCTCGCGCAGCATCTGCTGCTGCACGGCATCCGGGTCCAGCCCCATGCGCTGCAGCATTTCAGCCACGGAGACCTGCTTTCCGGTGGCAAAATCGAAGCACCAGCCCCGGGAATACCCCGGGTCGGTACCGCCGTCGTAGCGGAACACCACAAGGCTTACGCAGTCGCCGTACCAATAGGCGTCCCAGTTGATATAAATCTCCGGGCTCCACTCGTCCTGCTGGGGCTCGATCTCCGGGCTGTCCTCGTACTGTCGGAAGTCTGCCGCATACATGGCGGCAAGCTCCTCGTTGAGATAAGCAGCGTCCGGGCCATCGCACACCAGCTGCGGCACATGGATGGTCAGCTTCTGGGTGATGCCGTACTCGTCCCGGATGGTCTTTTCCAGCGTGAACTGCTCGGTGATGCGGTCTTTTTGTGCTGTCTGCACCGCCGTGTCTGCGGTGCTTTGGGCAGCTGTGCCGGAGCCTGCAGGGGCAGCGGGAGCCGCCGCGCCGCCGCAGCCGGTCAGCCAGAGAGCCGCCGCCAGCACCGCAGCGGCAAGGCGTTTGTATTTCATGGTCGTTCTCCTGTGATCTCAGCCGTAGCTGCGGGTCAATTGCAGCTGGGTCTCGCCCTCGGCAAAGGGGTTTTGCCCGGCGAGCATGGTCATGGTCAGGTTCTCGTTGTACAGGTCGTTCTTGAACGCCGCCACAAATTCGAGCTCCTCATCGGCAGAGATGCCCAGCACCACGCCCTCGGGCACCACACCCAGATACGCGGCATCGCCCCGATAGATGCGGCTGTTGTCCTGAACGCCCAGCTGGGCGCTGCCGTCGCTGCCCAGATCCAGCCAGTTCCAGCCGGTTTCAGAAGTGTAGTTGTAGGAGCCGGTGACGGAATAGGGGATCTCCTGCGCGCTCCACTCTGCCGACAGGGGAGCCAGTTCCAGCACAGAGCCATCCGCCCGGCGCAGGTTCACCTCACTGCCGCAGAGTTCCAGCGCCACACCGTTGTTGGCAAAGTAGATGGGATCCTGACAGATCATGGCATTTCCGAACATGAGACAGCGCAGCACGTCCACATACTCCACCACGCCGTCTTTGGTCAGCAGATAGACCACCGGGCGGAAGAATCCGTCCTCCTGCTCCCCGATGCACACGTCCACATACTCATTATAAGCGCCAAGGATGGGGTAGCTGTGCTCCTGTTCCACCCGGATGCCAATGTCTCCCCATTGGTCGGTCTTTGGCGCGGGGCTCAGGGTGATGGTGGCCTGCGTTCCCTCCAGCTGCACCTGCACACCATCGTAGGTATCGGTCAGCACCGGGGTGTTGGCGGGGGGCAGCGAGAGCTCCATATCCAGCTGCTGCCAGCCTTCTTCGCAGCTGTACTTTCCCCGGAGCACCAGTTGATCCTGTTCCGGCAAAAGCAGGCACAGGTTTTCCAGCTCATTGTATTCCAGCGTATCCATCCGCATTTGCGAAAGCTCTCCGCCGAGACGCAGGCCCTCGTAATACGCGCCCTGCGCCATCTCCCGGTCAAAGGCCTGCATGGCCTGCCGCTGCACCTGCTGCTGCACTTCGTCCGGGTCCAGCCCCATCCGCTGCAGCATCTCGGCCACGGTGATCTGCCTGCCGGTGGCAAAATCGAAGCACCAGCCGCTGTAACGCCACGAGGCGGTGCCGCCGTAGCGGCTGCGCACCACCAGGCTGACGCAGTCGCCGTACCACCAGTCATCCCAGCCTACACCGATCTGCGGGTACTCGCCGCCCGGCTGCCCGGCCTCCTCGTAGGCCTCATATTCCCGGAAATCCGCCGCATAGATGGCGTTCAGCTCATCGTTGATGCAGGCGGCATCCGGGCTGTCGCATTCCAGCTTGGGCACATGGACGGAAATGCACTGCACCGCTTCCTCCCCCCACACGCCCGAAACGTTCTTTTCCAGCGTGTACTGGTCGGTGATGCGCTCCTTCTGGGCCGTCTGCACCGCTGCGGCTGCGGCGCTTTGGGAAGCTGCGCCGGAGCTTGCGGGGGCCGCGGGGGCAGCTGCGCCGCCGCAGCCGGTCAGCAGCAGCGCCGCAGCCAGAACCACAGCAGCAAAACGTTTGTGTTTCATGGCTGTCTCCTTTTCGTCATTCATCGTTGGTGGGGTTCTCTGGTGTACGCATGATATAGGCCGCCCAGTAGGTCTTGCCCTGAACATCCGCCACAGTGATGCCGATGTCGTATTTCCTCACTTCCTGAGAGTCCATGGGGCCCGGGGCATAATTGAACGTTCCCTCCAGCTCATCCATCAGGGCCTTGAACTGAGCCTGATTGGCCGGGTAGGGCCGGTCCAGATAGTAGCGTTTCTCTTTGTAATTGTCCAGCTGGATGCCATAGCAGTTGTGGTGGATGCTCCGGATAAAGGCGGTGGAGCCGCTGCCCCATCCATAGCCGCCCTCCTCAAAGCCAGCCCACATTCCATCCACATAGTCTCCGTTCATCCGGGCTTCCAGCCCCTCCTCCGCGGAGAAGGAAGGGGTGTCGTAGTCCACAAACATCTGCATCTCGGACTGAATGGAGTGCTCCAAGCCCGCATTGTACTGCAGTTTGAAGTACTGCACCTTCCTCCGGGTCAGCTCGGCATTGATGATCTCAAAGATCTTTCTGCCGTCCCGGATCACCGGAATAGGGGGCGAATCGGAAGCTTCCGGAAGCGGAGGGCCAAGGGTGGTGATCTCCTCACTGTAAAAGGGGTCGTAGGTAGAGGGGGCAACGGAGCTGCCGGAGTCCGGGATATCCGGGGCACCGGAGCCGCCGAAGCACTCGTCCTCACAGCCAGCCAGCGCCAGCATCACCGCCGATGCGCCGGAGAGCTTGAGGAACGTCCGTCGGTCGTATCGTTTCATGGGGTGCTCCTTTCGTTTTGAGAAAAAAGCCCCGGGCACGCTGTGAGGCTTCCGTACCCGGGGCAAACAGGGGGGGCTTGTTATCTTACGCCGTTTTGTTCCAGAACACGGTAGCGATCATGTAGGTCTTGCTCTGAACCACCGGGCAGTAGATGCTGATGAACTCTGCCTCCCGGCTGAGACTATAGTTCAGGATTTTATCCACAAATTTCTGAACCACCGCATCCTCGCAGGAATACTCATACGTCAAGGATATCTCCATATTTCCTTCCTCGCCAGTCGGTTCAGAGACTCCGGCAGCTCCTCCAAGACCATACTTTTGCTTCATTGCGTATTCCCACGCTGCAATATCACTCAGTTTCGTCGTGTCTTTCGTTGTCAGCGTATGCACCGATTCTTGTGCGTTCTCGAAGATTCCTCCTTGGATTTTTATGGCTCCCTGCGCCTCCTGATTGAGAATCAGCTGCTCATGGTCAACCTTACCTGCATTAAACTTTTCATTCCAGACCTTGTTGATGGCTGCCACCAGCTCGGCTTCCTTGCTGCCAGCGGGCGCTACGGGCGTGGAGGGTGCACCGCCGCAGGCAGCCAGTGCCAGCAGGGCGACCGATGCGCCGGTAAGGGTGAGGAATTCGCGTCGGTTCATCTCTTTCATGGGGGTGCTCCTTTCAATACAGTATATTATAGATTACGGTTCAGGACTTGCGGGAAGTCCGTGCATCCCTGCCCCGCTTCAGATCGGTGCAAAGTTTACCATTACCGCCACCGTATAGGTCTTGCCCTTAATGGTGGGGCAGTAGAGCCCGATCATCCACTGCTCGGGATGCGGACTCGCCAGTCCACGCCCGCCGGCCAGACTCCGCACAAACTCCCTGACCTCGCTCGGATTACTAGGATACAGTTGCTTTAATTGCATACCGTCATGGGTGCCGTTAGAAACTCCCACAGTCCCCCGATAGCTTCCGTTTCCATATTTGTTCCTGATTTCCTGTATCATTTCAGACTCACGGAGTTGGTACTCGTGGAATACATCATCAGGCAAGTTCCATTTGCGGTAATCCTCTTCGTCTACTTCAGGTTCATAGGTTTCAAAGGGGCTGGCTGTAAACTTTGCGAGGTCGGCAGCCTCCTGACAGTAGACCACAGACTTGCAGATATCAAGTTTGGGATTGTGGATTGCTTCTTTGTTGACTTCATACCAGACCTCGTTGATGGCTTTGAACAGGGCCAGCTCTTTGCTCTCAGAGGCCGGAGGTGCGGGAGGTTCGGGAGGTGCGGAGGGCCCGCCGCAGCCTGCCAGCGAGAGCGCTACAACGGCTGCGCCGGAGAGGGTGAGGAATTCGCGTCGGTTCATCTCTTTCATGGGGGTGCTCCTTTCTCTTTGTCCCCCCTGCTTTTTAGGGGGGCTGGTTTGGGTATTCTCTGCACTTGCAGTCCGCTCCATCTTATGCTATTCTTATGAATAGAATCCGCAGTTGCCCGTTGACACGTTTTGTGCACAGCGACAGGCTTTCTGCACCGGCGCGGGACCTCTTCTGTTTGTACTGTATCATACCCGGGAAAAAATTGCCCCCTCAGAAAAGCCGTTTTTGGGGGGCAATTCCAAAAAAATTTTTGGGTTTTTGGGCTTCCCCCTCAAAAAATCCCCCCAAAAAGCCCAAAATTGGGGGGATTTGGGGGCGTTTTCCCCCTCAAAACAGGCAGCTGCAGCCCTGCCTGTGCCGGGTTTTCCCTCTGGCTGCAATGTGCGGAAAGGAGTCATGAAAAATGGAACGAAGGACATTTTTAAAGCTTGCGGCGCTTGTCCCCGGTCTGGCTCTTGCGGGCTGCGGCGGCAGTAAGACCCTGCTCTCGCCCAAGGACCCCACCATGCTCAGCATCTGGCATGTGTACGGCGAACAGGCGGACTCGCCCATGAACCGCCTGCTGACCGAGTTCAACGACACGGTGGGCAGAGAGAAGGGCATCCTGCTCAACGTGACCAACATGACCAACAGCGCCGCCATCGGCGGCCAACTGCAGGACGCCAAGGCCGGTAAGCCCGGCGCGCTGGACCTGCCGGACCTGTTCTCGGCCCATTCCGCGGACGCCAGCGCTCTGGGCATTGAGAACCTTGTGGACTGGAACGACTGGTTCACCGCCGAGGACATGGCGGCCTATGTGCCCGGCTTTGTGCAGGACGGCATCATTGACGGGAAGCAGGTGGTGTTCCCGGTGTCCAAATCCACCCAGCTCATCTTTTTGAACGGCTCCCAGTACGCCCGGTTTGCGGCGGACACCGGGGCGCAGCTTTCCACCCTTGCCACATGGGACGGCTTTTTTGAAATGGCGGGTGCCTACCGGCAGTGGTCGCAGGGCAAGCCCTTCTGCGCGCTGGATTACCCCCTGCGTCTGGTGGAGCTGAACGCGCTGGAGCAGGGCAGCGGCGAGCTGTACAAGGGCAGCTGGTACGATCTGACCAACGAGACCTTCCGCGCTTCGTGGATGGAGTTTGCCCGGGCGCTGGTGCAGGGCGATATTCTGATCTCGGACCTGTACTCCAACACACAGGTGATGACCGGCGAGACGCTGGCGGGCCTTGGCAGCTCTGCGGCCATCCTTTATTACAATGATTTCGTCACCTACCCGGACAACACCACCGAGCCCACCGACCTGCTGCTGGCTCCCCTGCCCCACGCCGCAGGCACCGCCACGCCCCTGATGCCGCAGGCCGGTGTGGGTCTGTGCGCCTTCAAGACCACCGGCCAGAAGGCCGAAGCCGCCGCCGTGTTCCTGCGCTGGCTCACCGAACAGCAGCGCAATCTGGAATTTGCCGCCGATACCGGCTATATGCCGGTGTCCAGCGCCGCCTTTGACGCCATTGCGGACTATCCCTTTGAGCAGCAGAGCTATCAGCGGCTGTACGACGTCTACAACGAAATGCGCATCCAGAACACTCCCCTGTCCGAACCGGGCATCGTGGGGTACCACGCCAAGGCCAAAACCTTGTACGACAGCCTGCGCCAGCGTCAGAAGGACTACCCCCAGCGCCTTGCGGACGGCGAAACGCTGGAAGCCCTTACCGAGGAAACATGGCAGCTGCTGTGTGACAATGCCTGAGCCTGCCGCTCAGCCGGAAAGGAGGGACTTTGATGCACTTTGTTGACCGGCACCGTGAAAAGATCCGCCAAAGCCCCATGAGCAGCCGGCTGCTGTGGGCCTGCCTGCTGCTGGTGGTGCTGCTGGTGTTGACCTTTGGTGCGGCGCTGTTCCTGTTTGCCAGCCTGCACAACACCAAAAAGGACATCAGCCGCAGTCTGCAGATCCAGTTTTCGGTGTTCCAGAACGATATGGAGCGCTATTTTGAGCAGCTGGCGGTCATGGGCGTGAACCTGTCCGAGGACATGAGCGCAGAGGTGGACAAGGAGCTTGCTTTGCGGCAGATGTCCTTTGCCCAGCTGAACGACTCCCCCGAGGTGCTGAACGCGCTGGAGGAGAAAATGCTCGAGCCGCTGTGCCGCCGTCTGCGCCAGACCGGCTGTTCCGGCGCTTTTGTGCTGCTGGATGCCACCGTCAACACCCGCATGGAGGGAGCAGAGAATTCCCGCGCCGGGCTGTATGTGCAGAAAAGCGGTGCCGACACCCCCACCGTGCCCCTGCTGCTGTACCGGGGCAGTGCGGAGGTGGGCAAGACCCACAGCGTGATGCCCCACCGCAAGTGGCGCATGGAGTTCCAGACCGACCAGTTCCCGAACTACGACCGCTGGATGACCCCCGGCAGCGCCCCGCTGTACCAGTCTTACACGCTGACCGAGCGGTTCGAGCTGCCCGGCACCTCGGAGGAGGTGCAGTTGTTTTTGCTGCCCCTGCGGGGGCGGGACGGCACAATGTACGGGCTGTGCGGCTTTGAGATCAGCGAGAGCTACTTCAAGCAGAACTTTGCCCAGCCCACCGGCTTTGACCGGCTGAGCTGCCTGCTGGCCCCGGCGGGGGACGGCCTTGCCGCCGATGCCGCCCTCAGCAGCGGCACCACCGGCGGCTACTACCATGCCCCCCGGAACACGCTGGTGCTGCGCAGCATGGGCGGCGGGCTGACCCAGTTGACCGGCCCCGACAGCGCCTATGCGGGCATCTCCCAGCTGTGCCGCCTGAGCGAGAGCCAGTCCTACCGGCTGGCGGTGTGCATCCCCATGGCAGACTACCGGAGACTGGTCTTTTCCGGCAATCTGCAGATGCTGCTCATCGGCCTGTTCATCGCCTTTTTCGTGGTGTTCTGCTGCATGAACTTCCACCGGCGCATCCTCTCGCCGGCGTTCCGGCAGTTCGAGGAAGACCGGCGGGAGTCCCGGCGGCGGATGGACGAGCTGCAGCTGGAACGCCAGCAGATGCAGACTGAGCTGTCCCGGCTGGCGGACGTGTGCCGCAACGAGTCGGTGCCCGATGCTTTCCAGACCTTTGTTGCGGGCATCCCCACCCTGACCAAGACCGAACGCCGCATCTTTGACGGCTACGCCGCCGGGCTGCGCACCCGGGAGATCGTGGAGCAGCTGGACATCAAGGACAGTACCCTGCGCTTCCACAACAAGAACATCTACGAAAAACTGGGTGTAAGCTCCCTCAAGCAACTGCAGCAGTTCGTGGCGATCCTGAACTCCGGCAGCGGCAGCGCCCCGGACGAAAGCGACCCCAAGAAGGCCCGCTGAATGGAACGTTCCCGCACCGCAGCTTTCACCGGAAACAAGCAAAAATGAAGGGGCTATTGCAAAATAGCCCCAACGAAAAAACGCAGCGCACCCCAATTCTATGGGCTGCACTGCGTCTGGCGTCTGGTTTGATTCAATTATTCTGCTATTCTGCCGCCAATTTCAAAAATTTCTTGTCCGACTGGATGCTCTGGGTCACAAATTTTCCATCCCGGAACAATGCGTATGTTGTGACCGGTGCAGGCACATTCTGAGCTGTCTCTTTCTCGGTGATGTGGATGGCTTTGAACGGGATTCCATGTTCCTTTGCAGCCTCCTGTACCTTTGGCACCCAATAATAGGTGTAGGGGCACTGGTCGGTATAGTAGAGGACAAAGCCGTTTTCCTCCACCTTGGGATGCTTGGCACAGTCTTTGAATTTTGGCGGCTGGGCACTCTCTGCAAGGGGCAGGTACATGAGGTTGATCCCGCAATCGGAGATGTCCGAAACCTTGAAGCCCTTATGGGTCAAAAACTTGGGGTCAGCGAGAAACTCCCGTTTGCGCCCCTCTGCACACAGAATGCAAACGCCGTTTTTGCCCTGCGCCTTGGCATCCCGAAGGCATTCTTCCAGCAGGTCGCTGGAATAGCCGTGCCCTTTCAAGGAACCGGAGACCCACAGACAGTTGATATAAAGCCAGCCTGCCGCATCAATGGGCACCCATGCGTTTTCTGCCGGGATGTACTCGATAAAGCATTTGCCGCGCTCTGCACTGCGGTAAAAGACAAGTCCCTCCTCAAAGCGCTGCTTAAGCCATTCCTTCTTGGCAAGGCTCTGTTTGCCGGACATGGCACAACAGATGTGTTCCTTGTCGATGTTTTCTTTGGTAACTCTGATATAGTCCATCTTGTAGTTTCTCCTGCGGCTTACCGCATCCGTCCATCACCGCCCATCAAGGCGGTCATTTCCTCAATATAGTCCAGCGGGAACGGCGGAGAGCACAGCGGCTTCATGGCAATGCTCATGAGCTTCATGGGGTTGTCGTCTGCCGCCACCCGGTTGGAACTAAGTTTTCCGCAGCGTTTGCAGCGGTGGATGATGGCCCACTCGCCGCCTTTGCGCACCCAGACGGCCACCGGCTCCATGATGCCGCCGAAGTTGTCTCCAAAATCGCATCAAAAATGGCCTGTTTACTGGGGAAATGGTTGTAAAGTGACGGAGCCTTGATGCCGACCGCCTTTGCAATTTCGCCCACGCTGACCGCATCATACCCTTTGGTCGAAAACAGTTCCAGCGACTTTTCCAGAATGCGCTGCTTGGTATCTTCCATTTTCCTTTGCCTTTCGCTAACTAACATTTGTTAGTTTTACTATAATCAAAAAAAGTTTCCATTGTCAAGAGGTTTCAAATACAATGGAAATAAAATCGTGCCCGCAGCCTAGCGGCATCCATGATTGATTCAACGCTCTCCACCGGCTGGCATCCCCAGTTATGTTCCGGGGCTCAAGATTCCCCCAGAATGCGTCTTGCATCATATAGTACCTCCTTGCGGCTATTTACAACTAACCCTATAAAAAGCATCCTACGCTCCGGCAAAAAGGTCAAGGGCTTTGCAGCAGAGCGGGTGCGGGCGGCTTCTTCTGCCGAAAAATTAGCTTCCATAAACATCCCTGCTTTTTCTTGACATTCCTTTGTATGCGTGTTATCTTAATTTCCGTCAATTAGCTTACCCTAACCATCTGAGGGGCTTTGCCCCGCAGGTTTTTCTTTGCGCGCAATGTTAGGAGTAGCTAACTATATGGCAACGATTTTCTGCCACTGCGATAAAAGGAGCATTTTCATGAGAACAAAGAAATTTCTTTCCCTGCTGCTCTCAGCGGCTATGGCGTTCAGCCTGCTGACCGCTACCGCCTTTGCAGCAGCCCCCGCCGAGGAGGAAAACAGCTTTTTCGATTTTCTGCTGGGCAAGAAGTACACCTATCTTTATGCTGCCCTGACCTGGGACGAGTATTGGGCAAACGAGAAGGTCTATGCCGCCGGCAGCACCGCCACTTCTGCGCAGCTGGACAGCCACGAGGAGCAGGATCTGGGCGCATTTGATGCAGTTTCCCGCGCCACCGTCAACCACGGTCTGCACCGTGGCAGCTTCCAGAGCACTGCTGTGATCTACGCCAAGGACGGCAGCACCTACACCGTTTCCCACTGGTCGGACGATGGCAAGACCATCTATCTGGCCGATGGCACCACCGTAGGCTGGAACCGCGGCACCATCACTAAGGCCGACGGTTCTACCGTGCAGATGGACCACTACGAGGTACTGGGCACCAAGTATGTGCCGGTGCGCGTGGCTACCAGCGACCTTGCCGATTTCTGCTCCAAGTACACCGTCGTGGAAAACGGTGGTCAGCTGGTGGGCGGCTACTCTGAAAAGAACCTGACCGCCTACACCCTGACGGCTGCGGTAGATCAAAACACCAACGGCCTGAAGTACGCAACCAAGAGCGGCAACGGCTACACCTTCTCCGCCGCGCACACCGGCACCGGTTCTGGCGTGGCAGAAGCCGCCCAGAAGGCTGCCGAGGGCCTTACCGTGAACCTGCGCAGCGGCAGCGACGTGGGCAGCTTTGGCGAGTTCATCCGTGTAGACCTGAACGGCAACTACGGCGAGCTGGGCTCCCGGATGCAGTCTGTGGTGTGGACCTACTACGGCAACGACAGCACCTACACCCACGTCAAGGCCTCCTACGGCACCAAGTTTGCAGCCGACAACTGGATGCACAAGTCCATGGGTATCCAGCTGGGTCTGAGCGATTCCGCCCGCTGCCAGCTGCCGGAGGGCACTGACGGCACCGGCTACTGGACCATCACCATCCGCGCACTGGGCTACGCCGATACGGTGGTCAAGTTCCAGACTACTGCTGAGAACCTTGCCAAGCACGAGCTGGCAAGCGATGCCGACCGCGCCGCCCTGCAGGCTGTGGTCGCCACGGCACAGAGCAAGGCAAAGGCCGCTTACACCGCCGACAGCTATGCCAATCTGGAGACCGAGCTGGCCGAGAGCGTGGAGCTTTTGAGCCGCGAGACCCTGTATAAGGCCACTGCTCTGGAGCAGGTGACCCACCTGACCGATGCCGTGCAGAACCTGAAGGCTGCCTGATCCGGCAAAAAACAGAACACCCAAAAAGCAAGGTCGCTTTACGCAGGCGGCCTTGCTTTTCCGTGTCAGGAGGAGTTGGAATGAACAAAAAACGATGCAACACGCTGCTGCCGCTGGTGCAGTTGCTCCCGGCGGTGGCAGCAGCGGCAGCTGTGCTTTTTGCGCTGCCGCGCACCGCGCCGATGCTGGCTGCCGTGCCGGAAAGGTTGACGGCCGTGGTGGAGCAGCCGGTGGAAGCCGCTTCCGTTGAAGCGGAGGAAGAAGCCCTGCCCAAGCTGCCCTATGCCGACGGCGTTTACGTTGGCTCTTCCCGGGGCTACGGCGGTGCCGTCCGGGTGCAGGTGACCATGGAAAACGGCAGCATCGCGGAGGTCGAGATCCTGGATGCTTCCCACGAGACCAAGCAGTTTCTGCGGCGCGCAAAGCGGCTTTTGACCACCGTAGTGGATGCCCAGAGCTGGGAGGTGGACGCCGTTTCCGAGGCGACCTACACCAGCCGGGGCATTCTGGGCGCGGTGCAGAACGCCCTGACCGGCGAAGTGGTGAATAATCCCCTGCCGCCGCAGCCAAAGCCCGCCGCACCGCTGGTGGTGGAGGAATTTACTGCACCCTCCACCTACCGTGACGGCATCTACACTGCCGAAGTCATAGGCTTTGAGGGCAAAATTACGGTACAGGTCACGGTGGCAGAGGATAAGATCACCGATATCACGGTTCTGAGCGCCGAGGACGAGGAGGAATATCTTGCCCGGGCAAAGCGGGTCATCCCCGCCATTCTGGAGGGACAAAGCCCCAATGTGGATACCGTTTCCGGTGCGACCTACTCCTCCACCGGCATCCTGAACGCTGTCAAGCTGGCGCTGGCAAAGGCAGCTGTTGCCCCGGCTGAGGAAACCACCCCGGAGCAGACAGCATCGGAAGAAGTGGTAGAAGAAGCCGCGCCGTCCGAAGCGGCAGAACCCGAGGAAACGCCGGTCACCGCGCCCACCGTGGAGGTGGTGCAGCCGGAGGAAAAGAGTACCGTTCCTGCGTGGCTCAAGGAAGTATGGCAGCAGCTTTTCCCGGCAGAAACACCGGACAGTTCTGAACCGGCATCTTCTGAGGAAGTGCTGCCGACATCCGAGGCGGCGCTGCCGCCGGAAGAAACCGAACCTGAAACGGAAGGAGCAGCGGAATGAAATACAAAAATTTTCTCCTCCGGGCGGTGAATCTGCTGCTGATTTTGGGGGTACTGTGGCAATACCAGCAGGTGGCGCTGGTCCGGGCTGCGGCGGTAAGCCAGCGCAAGCAGGAGATTGCCGAGGTAGAAGCCTACAACGCTTCCGTTTTGCAGGCGCAGAGCGCAGCGCAGGCAGAGCAGACCCAAAGCGGCTACCGGGACGGCATCTACGAGGGCAGCGCCTTTGGCTTTGGCGATGTCATCCGGGTGTCGGTGACTATCCAGAACGGAAAAATGACCGATATTGCGGTGCTGGACGCTTCCGGTGAGGACAAGCCCTACTATAAACAGGCGCTGCCTTTGCTGGACGAGATGCTGGATGTGCAGTCTGCCGAGGTGGATACTGTTTCCGGTGCTACCCTCACGGCAGAAGGACTTATCGGTGCAGTAGCGGACGCACTGGGAAAGGCGGCAGGATGATGGAAAAAATACAGACAAAGCCTTTAACGGCGGCGCAGCAGCGTCAGCGGGACAAAAAGCGCCGCACATGGCTGCGCGCCGGGGTGCAGCTGTTCTTCTTTGTGACCATGCCGGGCGCATTCGTAGCCGGTTTTTCCGGGGTAAAGCAGATCTTTCTGCACATCGGCGCAGGCGAGGTGCTCTCGGCAGATAGCTTCACGCTTTCCCTGCTGGGGCTGTGCGGCTTCACCCTTTTGTTCGACCGGTTTTTCTGCGGGTACGCCTGCGCCTTTGGCAGCTTGGGCGATGCCGTCTGGGCGCTTTCTGGCCTTATCCAGAAAAAGCTGCTCCGCCGCAAAAAGCAGCTCCGGCTGCCGGAGCGGGCGGTGCTTTGGGGGCAGAAGGTCAAATATCTGCTGCTGGCAGGGCTGGTGGCGCTGTATGTGACCCGGCAGGAAAAGCTGCTGACCGGCGCAAGCCCGTGGGAGGTATTTTCCCGCCTGACGGCACTGCGTCTGCCGCCGGAGGACTTCGGCGTGGGCATCGCGCTGCTTGTGCTCATTTTGCTGGGTATGGCGGTGCAGCCCCGGTTCTTCTGTCAGTTTCTCTGCCCCATGGGTGCGGTGTTCGCCCTGCTGCCGGTGCTGCCCTTTGCGCGGCTGCACCGGCAGAGCGAAGGCTGCATCCCGGGCTGCAACGCCTGCAAGCAGCAGTGCCCGGTGTGCCTGAAGCTGGAGGAAAGCAGCCTGCGCAGCGGGGAGTGCATTGCGTGTGAAGCCTGTGTGGGCACCTGCCCCAAGCAGAACATCCACCGGTGGGATTTGGCTCTTTGCAAGCACCCGTGGCTGCCGGTGCTGGGCAAGGCGCTGCTCTTCTTCCTGCTGGGCTGCTGGCTGGGCTTCTGCCGGTTTATCTGAAACAAAAAAGGGAGACCGCCGCACAATATCGTGCAGCGTCTCCCTTTTGGCTAAGACGATTTTGAATGCCCTCCGCTATGCTCTGGGCATTTTCAGCGGAAAAGCTATTTATAATTTCGGAACGCCGGAGCGTCTGCGGACGCTCCGGCGTTCCATTTTCACGGTAAAGGCTTCTGCTCCAGCAGGTCTGTCATGCTGCGCAGGCTGATGCCAAGGGTGGAAAGGTTATGCAGCATCGCGCTGGTGGCAGGGGGCAGGATGCCCAGAGCGCCCAGAAGGATGAGCGCGGAGTTGAAGCTGAGGACGAACCGGTAATTGCTGCCCACCCGCTTTTGCAGGGCGTTGGCAATGGCTTTTAAGGTCACCAGCTCTTCCAGACTGTCGGCGCGGATGGTCACATCGGCGATCTCCCGGGCGATGGCGGCACCGGAATGGATAGCGATACCGATATCTGCCGCCGACAAGGCGGGCGAATCATTGATGCCGTCACCGATCATCACCACCGTATGTCCCGCAGCCTTTGCATCGCGGACAAAAGCGGCTTTATCCTCCGGCAGCACCTCCGCAAAGCAGCGGTCCACCCCCACCTGCGCCGCAATGGCGCGGGCAGTGCGGTCGCTGTCGCCAGTCATCATAACGGTCTGGGCAATGCCCAGCTTCCGGAGCTTATGCAGCACCTGTGCCGCCTCCGGGCGCAGGGGGTCTGCGATGCAGATGACCCCTGCCAGCACCCCGGATGCGGCCAGATACAGGTGGGAATACTGGGGGTCCAGCGCATCGAATTTTGCCTGTTCCCCTGCCGGGATGGTGCAGCCCTCGTCCTCAAAAATGAAGTGGGCACTGCCGATGACCACCCGCGTGCCGCCCACCCGGCTGGCAATGCCGTGCGCCACGATGTACTCCACCTCGGAGTGCATCTCCTCGTGAGAGATACCCCGCTCCCTGGCAGCACGGACAACGGCGTTTGCCATGGAATGGGGGAAGTGCTCTTCCAGACAGGCGGCAAGCTGCAATACCTCCTGCTCCTCACAGCCGGAGAAAGGCACTACCTGCACCACCTGCGGGGTGGCGCGGGTGAGGGTGCCGGTCTTATCGAACACGATGGTGTCCGCCTTTGCCAGCGCTTCCAGATATTTGCCACCCTTTACGGTGATGTGGTATTCCCCGCACTCCCGCATGGCAGAAAGCACCGCCAGCGGCATGGAAAGCTTCAGCGCACAGGAGAAGTCCACCATCAAAATGGAGATGGCGCGGGTGACGTTGCGGGTAAAAGCGTAGGTAGCCACCGTACCGGCAAGGCACCAAGGCACCAGACGGTCGGCCAGCTGCAAAGCCCGGTTCTCAGTACCGGACTTGAGCTTTTCCGATTCCTCGATCATGGCCACGATCTTATCGTAGCGGTTGGCACCGCCCTCTGCCTTGGCCACAAGGACGCATTCGCCCTCTTCCACCACTGTTCCGGCGTAGACGGTGGCACCGGTGGTCTTGCGCACCGGCATGGACTCGCCGGTCAGGGCGGCCTGATTCACCATGGCTTCGCCCTCCAGTACCATGCCGTCCAGCGGGATCATGTTGCCGGAGCGCACCACCACTTCGTCCCCGGCGTGAACGCGGGTCAACGGCACCAGTACCTCGCCCTGCGGGGTGCGCACCCAGACCTTATCTACATTCAGTGCCATGCTGCGGGCAAGGTCATCCAAGCTCTTTTTCCTTGTCCACTCTTCCAGCAAGCTGCTCACCGTCAGCAGGAACATCACCGACCCTGCGGTGCTGTAATCCCCCCGCAGGAGGGAGGCGGTGATGCTGAGCGCATCCAGCACCTCTACTTCCAGCTTGCGGTGCAGCAGGCAGCGGACGCCCTTCCAGACAAAGGCGATGGAGCGCCATACCGTATACGCCGCTGCGATTGGCGCGGGTAGGAACACCTTGCGGAACACCCGGCCCGCCACAAGGCTGACCATCTTTTCCTGATATTCCTGATTGATCTTTCGGCTATCGTGGGAGGTGACCAGCACCTCCAATTCTTCGTTGTCAAAGCGGTAGGCCGCCAGCAGGGCGGCGGCGTCCTTCCGGCTGCCCCGGTAGGTCAGCACCACATCTCCGGTGCGCTCGTAGACGGTGGCTTTCTGGATATTGTCCTGCCCGTTCAGGTAGGCTTCCAGCACGTCTGCCCGGTGCAACGTCATGCGCACAGCGCAGACGTGCACCCGCATCCGTCCCTTGCCTTCATGTAGGATCGTACATTTCATTGCTTTTCTTACCCCTCTGTGTAAAAAAGAGCCGCCCAAAGCGGCGGCTCTGCTGCGCTATATCACTGTGCGGTCTGCTCTGCGGGCTGCTCTTCTTCAGCCGTATCCTCGATGACCTCCTGTGCAGCCTCGGCGGCGCGGCTCTCGTTGATGGCCTTTGCATCAGCAAGGATGTCACCGGCCTCCTCCTGCACCTTATTCACGGTCTGCATGGTGCAGTCCTTCATCCGCAGCACCGCAGCAGTGGTCTGGGTGTAGACCTTTTTGGCGTCCTTGCTGGACAGCACCTTGAAACCGGCAGAGCCGAACACCACACCGCCCAAAAACAGTGCAAGCTTTTTTGCATCAAACATATTTACCCCTCGTTTCTGTTTTTCCTATCTGAGCGCCCGTACCCTTGAGCAGGGCGGGCTCTTTATCTTTATATTTTAGCACGCTTTCGGGGTTTTTCAATATTTTCTGACGATGTTAGGACGTATTAACATTGTTAGCAGTAGTTTGATACGGAGAATCTTTTTGGTCATGCTCCCTTGCAGAGAGCAGCAGGCCGCAGCCTATATTTGTTTTGGGTATCCTCTTGTTTTCAAACCGCCATCACAGGTTCCGGCTGACTAGTCTGCAGCAGCGCCGATCTCGATCACCTCGTTCTTGAGTTCCTTTCTGCGTACCAGCCGCGTATCCGTGGTGTTCATTTCCAGATCAATAAAGATGCTCATTTTCAATACCCCTTTTTGTTTCGCGCAGTTTTCGGTTGATTTTCTGAACCTATTCTACACCCTTATCCGTCCGATAGACGGTACTTCTATTACCACATTTTAGTTTTCTTCGGCCATTTTCTGCATTTGGGCGAACAGTGCATAGTATGCAGACCCTCTGGCGATCTCCAACTCCTCATAGCTTTCCAGAACCTGCACCTGTTCGTAATATTCCTGCGGCTTCGAGTCGTCAGCGATGGAACTGCGGTCTGTCACCACAAAACCTGCAAAATCTGCATCACTGTAGCATAGCCAGCGCGTGGGCTGACCGGCCTCTGCAACTTCAAATTCTACTTCTATCACGTAATTACAACAGGTGAGGATTGTTTTCTTCTGCCGGGAGAGTACCTGAAAGCGTTCCGACTCAGCCTTTTTCTCTGCAGTCATGGGCAGAGAAGCAGACCATTTTTCCAGCCTGTCCCATGCCGCAAACAACGCATCCACGCAGTTCTGATATTCTGTATCCGGCAGCTTTTCGGCAAATTCCTCGCAGTTTGCCAGCTTTGCCGCCGTAAGGACCTCCTCGTCGGTGGCACCTTTGCGCCCCAGACGGATGTTTTCGAGGATTGTGTTGTCACATCCTGAAAGACGATGGAATACAGGCTCATGAGTTTTTCCGGGTCGATTCGGGAGACATCCATGCCGCCCACGGTGATACTGCCCTTCTGGTAATCCCAGAACCGTGCTGCCAGCCGGGAAACAGTGGTCTTGCCGCCGCCGGAGGGGCCCACAAAAGCTACGGTCTGACCCGGCTGAATCTCCAGCGAAACGCCCTTGATGACCTCGTTTTTTCCGTCGTAGCTGAAATGCACATCCTGCAACGTGACAGAGGAATCCTGCGGGTGCTACGGAACAGCCTGCACCTGCATGGGTGCCGTCTCCAGCACCGAGTCGATGCGTGCCAGCGCATCCGCTACCACCATCTTGC
>ERZ824480.815-NODE-815-length-32973-cov-40.329333_pt1 | contig 32973 bp, 20 predicted proteins | sample MGYA00519861_ERZ824480 | MGnify/ENA primary metagenome ERZ824480 (study PRJEB31778, sample SAMEA3449152) | human gut metagenome | biome: human gut; feature: human-associated habitat; material: faeces | place: United Kingdom | collected 2010/2012 ... | reverse complement strand
AAATAAAGGAACTGTATAAGGATGAAGAGATAAACGACATAGACGGTGTGAAAATCGATTTCCCAGACAAGTGGGTACATTTGCGTAAGAGTAATACTGAACCTATTATCCGTGTTTATTCTGAGGCTGCAACCATGGAAGCGGCAGATGAAATAGGCCAGAAGATAATGGATGTGGTTTATAGCTTGGCGAAATAAATACATTATTAATAGATAAATTAGCCGTATTGAATGAGATTATATTTCGTTTGATACGGCATTGTTTTTTTATCAGATAGAAATAAATACTATGAGAAAAAGCCTTTTATTTGTTTGGGCCTGCATGGGGCTGGTTTGTTTGATGAGTGCTTGTAAGACATCGGTTAAAAGTAAAGAATGGAAGCTGGTATGGGTAGAGGACTTTGATCAAAAAAACAGTTTTGACGAATCGGTATGGACTAAGATACCTCGCGGAACATCCGATTGGAACAACTATATGTCTTATTATGATTCATGTTATGCTATGCAGGATGGGAATCTGATACTTCGTGGAATAGCCAATCATACTCAAAAAAATGATACGGCTCCTTATCTGACGGGAGGTGTCTATACCAAAGGAAAGAAATTGTTTACAGGGGGAAGAGTGGAGATACGTGCTAAATTGCAAGCCGCTAAGGGGGCATGGCCGGCTATATGGATGCTTCCCGAAAAAGCGGAGTGGCCCAAAGGAGGTGAGATTGATATTATGGAACGGTTGAATCATGATCGTATTGCTTATCAGACTACCCATTCTTACTATACACATGTCTTAGGTATAAAGGATAATCCGCCTCACGGAGGTATTAATAAGATAAATCCTGAGGAATACAATATCTATTCGGTAGATATTTATCCGGATAGCCTGGTGTTTGCTGTCAATCATCGTCATACCTATACTTATCCGCGCATTGATACGGACAAGGAAGGGCAGTTCCCTTTCTATCAACCTTACTATTTATTGATAGATATGCAGTTGGGTGGCTCATGGGTTGGTGCTGTGGATCCGAAAGAGTTGCCTGTGGAAATGTGGGTGGACTGGGTGAAGTATTACGAGAAACGCTGAATGCTGTTTGTCGGGAAACGGGGGGCTGTTCAATGTTGAACAGCCCCCCGTTCTGTTTAATTATAAGGTAAATAGGCCTGGATGTAACATCATCAAAGAAAAATGTTACAGGCGGAGCACGTCTGTTCTGCCTGTAAAGATGCGTGTATCATTGTGATTACAGGAATCATAAAGCTTTGTGTACTTTTGTTTCGTCTGGAATAAGATTCTAAAGATTGGAGCAGGGACAACATTTTGTTTAGCTCATTTTTGTTTTCAATAGGCATAAAGTAATTCCAGCCAATGGATGGAATTACTTTTTATGGAAGATATTTTAATGTAATAACCATGAATACACAAAGTCAAAAAGTTTCGATGGCCGAGAAAATCGGTTACAGCCTGGGGGATTGCTCGGCTAATCTGGTCTTCCAGATGATGATGATTTATCAGACAAAGTTTTATACGGACATATTCGGTCTGGAAGGTGCCATTGCCGGTACGGTGATGTTGGTGGCGCGTATCACGGATGCCTTTGTCGATCCTACAGTGGGGTTATTGAGTGACCGCACCAAGACACGTTTCGGAAAATATCGTCCGTGGGTGCTTTGGACTGCGTTGCCTTTCATGGTTTTCTATGTGTTGGCTTTCTATAATCCGGGCATTGAAGATAAAGGGCTGGTAGCATTGTATGCTACGCTGTCTTATACCTTGCTGATGAGCCTTTATTCTTTTAACAATACGCCGTATGCTTCTTTGGGCGGAGTGATGTCCGGTGATATAAAGGAACGTACCAGTATCACTTCCATTCGTTTTGTGGCGGCTACCATTGCCCAGTTTGTGGTGCAGGGACTTACGCTCCCTTTGGTAAGCAAGTTTTCGGATGGTGGAGACAAAGCGCATGGTTGGTTATGTACCATCTCTTTGTTCGCTTGTATCGGGTTCGTTTTTCTGGTCATTACTTTCTTTTCAACTCGTGAGCGCATAGAGCCGCCTGCCAGTCAAAAGACAGATACGCGTCAGGATATAAAGGATGTGTTTGGAAGCGTTCCTTGGCGGGCTATGTTCATACTTACGCTTTTCATTTTTATTACGCTTGCCATGTGGGGTAGTGCCATGAACTATTATTTTGAGAATTATGTGGATGCCGGAGCATTGTATGCCTTTCTTGACCGTCTGGGACTGGTGGCAATGGAAACGGATGGCAGCGCGGGGTATGCTGTGTTGAATGCTTTCGGGCTGGTAGTCAATTCTTCCGATAAGGCATACGAGGTAGGATTTGGAGTGTTTAATATGTTGGGAGCACTTGTCCAGTTCTTTGGGGTGATTCTCTTGTCCGGCTTTTTGGCAAATCGTTATGGTAAGAAACGCGTTTTTATCGTTTGCCTCTCACTTACGGCCATTTTTACAGCTTTGTTCTATTTCCCGGGAAAAGCGGATGTGGAAACGATGTTTGTACTGAATTTCCTGAAGAGTTTGGCATACGCGCCGACTGTACCTTTGTTGTGGGCGATGATTGCGGATGTAGCCGACTATTCAGAATATAAAAATTACCGTCGCGCCACAGGCTTTGTGTTTGCTGGTGTAGTTTTTGCCTTGAAGGCCGGGCTGGGTATCGGTGGGGCCATCTTGGGGTTTCTGCTTTCAGGATTTGGGTATGTGTCCGGTATCGGGGCAGAGCAAAGCGGTACGGCTATAAGGGGGATTGTACTTTCCTCCAGTCTGATTCCGGCTATGATATTTGGAATGGGAGTAGCTGCCTTATGCTTCTATCCTATTACAAAAAAATACAACGAACAGATGCAGGCGGAACTTGCTGACCGTCGCAGTAAGGCCGGTTATTAATGAAAAAGAACAAGTTATTTACCTTAAAAACTTTGTAATATGAAAATAAGATATGTAACATTATTGGCTGCCATTGCCGGATTAATGGCCGCTTGCGGCAATGACCGGAAGGCCGGTATGCAGCCGGATCCTTCGCTGAAGGAAGCAGCTTCGGGCAAGTTTCTGATGGGGGTAGCGTTGAATGTACGTCAGGCAGCAGGTCAGGATACTTGCGCCTCGAAAGTGGTAAAACGTCATTTTAATTCTATTGTGGCCGAGAATTGCATGAAATGCGAAGTGATTCATCCGGAGGAAGACCATTTTGATTTTACGGAAGCGGACCGGTTGGTTCGTTTTGGCGAGGAGAACGATATGGCTGTTATCGGGCATTGCCTTATCTGGCATTCACAGCTGGCACCTTGGTTCTGTGTGGACGAACAAGGAAAAACAGTAAGTGCCGACATCTTGAAGGAGCGTATAAAAAAACATATCCAGACTATTGTGACGCACTATAAAGGGCGTATAAAGGGCTGGGATGTGTTGAATGAAGCCATTGAATCGGACGGCTCCTGGCGTAAATCTCCTTTTTACGAGATATTAGGCGAAGAGTACATCCCGCTTATTTTTCAGTATGCTCATGAGGCAGATCCGGAAGCCGAACTTTACTATAATGATTATGGCATGGACGGGAAGGCTAAGCGTGACAAAGTAGTCGAATTGGTAAAGATGCTGAAAGACCGTGGACTGCGCATCGACGCGGTAGGTATGCAGGGACACATGGGAATGGATTATCCGTCAGTGTCCGAATTTGAAGCCAGTATACTGGCATTTGCAGCTACCGGAGTAAAGGTGATGGTAACCGAATGGGATATGAGTGCATTGCCCACGGCACGGATGGGAGCCAATATTTCGGACACGGTGTCTTATAAACAATCCCTGAATCCCTATCCCGACGGTTTGCCCGACTCTGTGTCTGTGGCATGGAATAACCGGATGAAGGAATTTTTCGGTCTTTTCCTGAAACATTCGAATATCATTACCCGTGTGACGGCGTGGGGGGTGACGGACGGTGACTCATGGAAGAATAATTTCCCTGTGCCCGGACGTGTGGATTATCCTTTATTGTTCGACCGTGATTGCCGGCCGAAACCTTTTGTGGAAGAACTGATTGGAAAACAGAACATTTAATAACGTAACGATATGGAAAAGAAATTCAGATACTTGGTGCCTGGAGACTATATGGCAGATCCTGCCGTACATGTTTTTGACGGAAAGCTTTACATTTATCCTTCTCATGACCGCGAGAGCGGAGTGGAGGAGAATGACAATGGTGATCATTTTGACATGTGTGACTATCATGTCTTTTCTACAGAAGATGTGATGAACGGAACAGTGACCGATCACGGAGTCGTACTGAAAGTTTCGGATATCCCTTGGGCCGGGCGTCAGTTGTGGGATTGTGATGTGGCTCGTAAAAACGGGAACTATTATATGTATTTTCCATTGAAAGACCGGAACGACATCTTCCGTATCGGCGTGGCGGTGAGCGATTGCCCCGAAGGGCCGTTCATTCCCCAGCCCGATCCCATGCGTGGAAGCTACAGTATAGATCCGGCGGTATTTGATGATGGTAATGGGAACTATTATATGTATTTCGGCGGTTTATGGGGCGGGCAGCTTCAGCGTTATCGCAACAACAAGGCATTGGAGTGTGCGGCTTTTCCGGCTGATGGTGAACCGGCTTTGCCTTCACGTGTGGTGAAACTTTCGGACGATATGCTTCAGTTTGCCGAAGAGCCGCGGCCTTTGGTTATTCTGGATGAACACGGACATCCGTTGACTGCCGGTGACAATGCGCGCCGCTTTTTCGAGGCTTCATGGATGCACAAGTATAACGGGAAATATTATTTTTCTTATTCTACGGGAGACACTCATCTGCTTTGCTATGCCACAGGAGATAATCCGTATGGTCCGTTCACTTATCAAGGGGTTATTTTGCAGCCTGTGGTAGGTTGGACTACTCATCATGCCATTGTAGAATACAAAGGAAAATGGTATCTGTTTCACCACGATTGTGTCCCTTCGGGGGGAACCACTTGGTTGCGCAGCCTGAAGGTGTGCGAATTGGAGTACGATGCGGAAGGGAAAATAAAGACCATAGAATCTGTCTAAAAATAAATCAGTGATACATCATCCGGACAGATTGGACCGGTTGCTTTGCCGGGTATTGTCCAAACAGACCGTTTGCAGAGATTCCGTTCGTCGTCCGGGACTTACAAACGGTCTTTTTATATCCGTGTTCTTCAATTACAGTATCTGGTGGCGTAATTATAATTTGTTGTAATATAGTATGTTATGTATGTATTGTAACGCAAATAAAGATTCATGTAACACGTTTGAAGCAAGATGTAACTCTACGAAAGATGCGTGTATCATGCAGAGAATTTATATTCGGCGACACTTTCTATATTTGCGTCTGAAATCCGTAAAGGAATTGGTCAATTATAATACTAGAAAGACAATGAAACAAAAACAAAAGCTGAAAAGATGGTCGGGCGTGCTGATCGCTTTAGGGGTGTTGGGCTCCTCCTTTACCTCATGTAGTTCGATCAAGAAAGGAAATGATTTGCCAGTTGTAGGAAAGTCTGTCGCTCTTTTCGATTACTTTAATTATAAAGGTGAGGATGATGTCTATATTTCCAATCCGCTTCCGGGAGATGATTATTTTTATAATCCCATTCTGCCGGGATGGTATTCCGATCCCAGCATTTGCACCAATGGCGAAGGCGATTATTTTCTGGCTGTTTCCACCTTTACTTATTATCCGGGTGTGCCTCTTTTCCACAGCAAAGACTTGGTGAACTGGAAGCAGGTAGGACATATCTTGAATCGTCCTTCTCAATTAGTCAACATGGAGGGGCAACACGTAAGCGGAGGAATTTTTGCTCCGGCCATATCCTACAACCCGCATAACAAGACTTATTATATGGTTACTACCAATGTAGGGGCCGGAAACTTCTTTGTGAAGACACAAGATCCTTTTGGCGAATGGTCTGATCCTATTATGTTGCCCGAAGTGACAGGCATTGATCCCTCTTTCTTTTTCGATGAAGATGGGAAGGCCTACCTTGTCAATAATGATGACGCGCCGGACAACAAGCCCGAATACAGTGGACATCGTACCATCCGTGTGCAGGAATTTGATGTGAATGCGGACAAGACGGTGGGGCCGCGAAAGATTCTGGTGAACAAGGGAGCTCGTCCGGAGGACAAGCCCATCTGGATTGAAGGTCCGCACCTTTATAAAATAAACGGGAACTACTTCCTGATGTCTGCCGAGGGTGGAACAGCCGGATGGCATTCGGAAGTAATTTTCCGTGGTGATTCTCCGACGGGCAAATTCATACCGTGGAAGAACAACCCTATTCTGACCCAGCGTCAGCTGGATGCGGAGCGTCCCAATCCGGTGACGTGCGCCGGACATGCCGACTTGGTTCAAACCCGGGAAGGGGATTGGTGGGCAGTCTTTCTGGCTTGCCGTCCCATAAACAACACGTTCGAGAATTTAGGACGTGAGACTTTTATGATGCCCGTCAAGTGGAGTGAGGATGGTTTCCCCTATATGACGCAGGGGGATGATCTGGTGCCAGTCATTGTCCGCCGCGAAGGAGTGAAGCGTGACGAATCTGCCACCTTCGGAAACTTTGAAATGAATGACGGTTTCGACGGACAAACATTGGGTATGGAATGGATGACTTTGCGTGCTCCTGCTACCGGACTTTACTCGCTTTCCCAGACTCCGGGTTATCTCACTTTGAAATGTGATTCAGTCAGTGCTTCCGAAAAGAAGGTGCCGGCTTTTATATGCCGCCGGTTGCAGCATCATAAGTTCGAATGCAGCACGCGTATGTTGTTCTGTCCGCAGAGCAAGGCGGAGCAAGCGGGCATATTGTTGTTCAAGGACGAAAAGCATCAATATTTCCTGGCTGTAGGCAGGGATGACCAAGGTGAATGTATTTCCCTCAGGCAGATAGGCGATGGGGAAAGTAAGATGCTGGCTTCCGTTCGCTTGGACGACGGAGGAGTGCTTACCGACCTGAAGGTGGTTTCGCGCGGAACACATTATGATTTCTACTATGCTCGCCAGGAAGGTGTGTGGAACGTGTTGTGCAGGAACGTGGACGCCGGGTATCTGTCAACGGCCACTGCCGGAGGCTTTACCGGAACAACGATAGGCATGTATGCCACCTTAAAATAAATGACTATTTGATTTTTTGTATAACTTAAATTAATGTATTAATGAAAAATGCTATGAATTTTAGGCCGGTGGGGCTGATGCTTCTGTCCTGTCTCATTCCTCTGTGGGCATTTGCACAGAGCGTGATGGTAAAAGGTGTAGTAAAGGACACAAGTGGTGAAGCCATCATCGGAGCCAGTGTCTTGGAAAAAGGCACTACCAACGGTACGATTACCGATTTTGATGGTAACTTTGCATTGAATGTATCGAAAAACGCCGTGTTGGTGGTGAGTTTTGTCGGTTACAAGAACGAGGAAATCCCGGTAGCGGGAAAGAGTTCTTTAAAGATTACATTGAAGGAAGATTCCAAAGCTTTGGAAGAAGTGGTGGTGATTGGTTACGGTAGCGCCCGCAAGAGTGACGTGACCGGATCTATTGCATCGGTAGGCGGAGAGAAGCTGCGTGAGATGCCTGCCACCAATATTACATACGCTTTGCAGAACCGCGTGGCAGGTGTGGATATGGCTCAGACTTCTTCCGCACCGGGCGCTTCCATGCAGATTCGTATTCGTGGTACCCGTTCGTTGAACGCCAGTAACGACCCGTTGGTAGTATTAGACGGAATCCCCTTTATGGGTAATTTGTCCGATATCAATCCCGGAGATATCAAGAGCATGGATATCTTGAAGGATGCATCCTCTACTGCTATCTACGGTTCGCGCGGTGCCAATGGTGTTATCCTGATCACTACACACAAAGGTGCACAGGGTAGTCCCGCCCGGTTTACTTACAATGGGTATGCAGGTATGAAGAAAGTATTCTCCAAATATCCCATGATGAACGGCAGCAAGTTTGCCGAAATGCGTAAACTGGCAGGCAAGTTCGAGAATTCGGTGGACGAGTCGGACGATGTGGATACTGACTGGCAGGACTTGATGTTCCGAGACGGTTATGTAAACAGCCACGATGTCAGCGTGTCCGGTGGTACCAACGGTGGAGGCTACAGCTTTGGCGCGGCTTACTATAAGGATCAGGGTGTCATTCCTACTCAGAACTATACCCGTTACTCTCTGCGTGGTTCTTTCGATCAGGGTGTGGGAAAATATTTCCGCTTCGGACTGGTGAACAATACCAACTATAACGTCACCAAAGGTTCCAATATCGGACTGTATGGTGTGCTTGCCATGTCTCCTATCGCTAACCCCTATAATGCGGACGGCACATTGAAACGTACCGTGAAATACAACAGTCAGGATGAGTCATTTGTATTGACCAGAGGCGTTGTGGAAGAATTGGAAGACAGTTGGCTGAGCAAGACCGAAGGTTTCGGTACGTACAACAACCTGTTTGCCGAAGTGAAATGCCCGTGGGTGGAAGGTTTGAAATACCGTGTCAACCTGGGTTTGAACTATCGTTCTACTAAAGGTGGATCGTTCACCGGCGAAGGCATCAACAGCACTACGGCCGACACTCCGTCTACCGCTTCGCTGAACCACTCGGAAACAACCAACTGGACTGTGGAGAACCTGCTGACTTACGACCGTACTTTCGGAAAACACCAGCTGAACGTTGTCGGTATGTACTCTGCCGAACAGACTGTCTATACACGTTCGGACGTTGCCGGACGGGATATTCCTGCCGAATATTTCCAATTCTACAACATCGGGCGTGCGGAAGGCACCATTACGGTGAACCCCGACAACTGGAACTATCAGAAGAGCGGTCTGATGTCTTGGATGGGCCGTGTGATGTACACTTACGACAATCGCTATATGTTGATGGCGACTGTACGTGCCGACGCTTCTTCACGTTTGGCAAAGGGACACCAATGGCACACTTATCCCGCCGTATCGGCAGGATGGAACATTCGTCAGGAAGAGTTTATGGACGAGGTGGACTGGATAGATATCCTGAAACTGCGTGTAGGTTACGGACAGACCTCCAACCAGGCTGTTGATCCTTACAAGACCTGGGGACGCTTGGCAACCCGTCCTTATAACTTCGGTCCTACCGGCTATGTCACCGGTTACTATGTATCCGAACTGCCTAATGCCGAATTGGGGTGGGAATATTCTTCTACATGGAACTTCGGTCTGGACTTCACCTTGCTGAGAGGACGCCTGTCCGGTACATTTGAGTATTACATTCAGAAAACCACCGACTTGCTGCAAAGCGTAAGCCTTCCTTCCACTTCGGGAGTAAGCAGCTATATGGCTAATGTGGGAAAGACGGAAAACAAAGGTTTTGAATTTACCTTGAACGGAACGATTCTGGACAACCATAACGGATGGACATGGGAGGCAAGCCTCAACCTGTCTGCCAACCGTAACAAACTGACCGAACTGGCTTCGGGCTCCAAAGATGATAAAGCGAACAACTGGTTTGTAGGACATCCCATCGACTGTATCTACGACTATGAAAAAGTAGGCTTATGGAACAGTGATGATCCCGATTTCCAATACTTGGACATTCTGGAGCCAGGTGGCAATGAAGGTATGATCAAAGTGAAATATACCGGTGATCGTGATGCCAGCGGCAAGCCGACTCGCGCCATTGGTCCCGAAGACCGTCAGATTATCAGCTTGGAACCTAAATTCCAAGGAGGTTTCAGCACTCGCGTGGCCTATAAAGGCTTCGACTTGAACGTTATCACCGCCTTCCGTTGCGGAGGCAAGCTGATCAGTACGCTGCACCACAGCAACGGTTACCTGAATATGCTGACCGGTCGTCGCGGACAAGTGGATGTAGACTACTGGACACCGGAGAACAAGGGTGCCAAGTACCCGAAACCGGGTGGTATCCAGAGTGGTGACAATCCGAAATACGGAAGCACATTGGGTTATTTTGACTCTTCTTACTGGAAAGTGCGCAACATCACATTGGGCTACAACTTCGAGAAGCAGGCTTGGCTGACCCGCATGGGCGTACAGAGCCTGCGTGCTTACCTGTCCGTACAGAATCCGTTCATCATCTGTTCTCCTTTCCATAAAGAAACCGGACTGGATCCCGAAACCAACTCTTACGGTAACGAGAATGTAGCTGTGACAGAAGGTATTCAGAAACGATTCCTGACAGTAGGTACTAACTCACCGTCCACCCGTAACTATTTATTCGGTATTAACTTAACATTCTAAATGAAAGCATGACTATGAAACCTATATTTTCAAAAATAAGAGTTTTGGGAACAGCCGCACTGGCTTTGTTCCTGACAGCATCCTGTTCAGACATTCTGGACGAGCAGCCGCGCAGCAGTTATGATCCTACTTTCTTTAAGACAGAAAAGGGGGTGGAAGGCGGTGTGACCTCCATGTATGCACACTTGCGCTATATTTACGGACAAGCTTATTATTATAATTCCTGTCTGACGGGAACCGATGAGGCAACCTGGGGATGGAGTGCCGATGGTAACTTCAAGGATGCCGACCTGTCCGGAGTAGGCAACCTGACTGCCACGACTTGCCGTTCCGACGCCTTGTGGGGAACCGCTTTCTCGAACATCAACACCGCTAACGGAGTGATAGAGAACGGTGCCGAAGTAAGAGTCAATGAATCATTGGTTTCCGAAGCCCGCTTCTTCCGTGCGTTCGATTATTTCCTGTTGGTGCAGACCTTCGGCGGAGTGCCTCTGGACCTAGGTTCCGGCGAACTGAAGTTCAATATCACTCCTTCACGTACCTCCGTGCGCAATACCGTGCCCGAAGTGTACACCAAGGCCATCTTCCCCGACTTGCTGACCGCTATCGAGAACTTGCCCGCTAATCCTCGTATGACGGGTGGAGTGACCAAGACCGTTGCCCGCCTGTACTTGGCAAAGGCTTATCTGACTTATGCCTGGTGGCTGAAGAATCCGAATAACATTCCTACTTATCCCGAGTGCCAGCGTACGGACCCCGACGGACACGATGCGGCATGGTACTTCCAGCAGGCATACGATGTGGCGGTTACTGCTATCGAGAACCCCGGTCCTTTCGGCTTGCAGGAAAGCTTCTGGATGGTGAATGCCGGACCCAATGACCGTAACATGGAAATCCTGCTCTATGCAGACCATACGCAGGAAGACGAGTATTATAATGGTGGCAGCCTGAGCTACGGTGGCGGTGGTGCTCCCGATAACTTTGCCGGATGGATGATGAACTGGAACTATACCGACGCGCGTTCGGCTGATAATCAGGCTGTCATCAACCGTATTGCCGAGCAATGTTATGGCCGCCCTTGGACCCGTATGGCTCCTCCGTTGGGTGTGTTTACCAAGACGTTTGCCGACAAGGTGAACGACTCCCGTTACGACGGTACTTTTACTACTGTTTATCGCGGCAACTGGTCTACAGCCGGACAGAACTGGGAATCGGTGACCAATGCCAACGGAATGAAAGTGAAAGAACGTGAACCTATATTCTCTTTCGTATTCCAGGATATGGATAAGATAGACTATGCAGGAGAAGGTTCTAAAAGCAATCTGGGAGCAGGTACGTTGCCCGGTCGTGCCGACTGGGTATTGGGACTGGATGCGGTAGGCCGCTATGTATATCCCGGTCTTTGGAAACTCGGCCCGTATCGTACAGACAACGGCTCCGGAGCAGGACAGCCCAATGCGGGAAGTACCCGTCCGTATAACATCGCCAAGTTCTCCGAACTTTATCTGGTTGCTGCCGAAGCTGCCGTAGAAGGAGCTGCCACACAAGCTGGCAAGTCTGCCCGTGACCTGGTGAACGTGCTTCGTGCCCGTGCCGGTCGCTGGACTTACAGCAATGCCGAGTACAAGGAAGTGGATCGTGATTTCAGTGCTGAAATGACAGCCGCCACTCCGGCAACCATTGACATCAACTATATTCTGGATGAACGCAGCCGCGAGTTCTATGGCGAAGGTTATCGTTGGTTCGACTTGGTTCGTACTCAGAAATGGAACGAATATGCTGACAGTTACGTGATTTGTGGAGGCAAGGGTGATCACAATCCGCAGACTTACAGCCGTACCATCGAAGCGTTCCATTATCTCCGTCCTATCCCACAAGGACAGTTGGATGGCATGGAAATGACAGAGGAGGAAAAAGACGCTTATCAGAATCCGGGATACAGAGATTGATTTTTTGTTTTTTAAGAGTACCCGCCGTTTCTTTCTGTTTCTGATGGAAGAAGCGGCGGTCTTTTTATGGTATGGACTGCTGGGTAGGTTATCATCTTCCCATAGAATATATGTTTTCAGTTTGATGAGTATGTGGCTTCCTTCTAATAAATTTACTGTTTCACTTAGGTGGGTAAGTTTTATCACTTAAGTGATAAGGATTCTTTACTAAGGTGATGCAATTTCATCACCTCAGTGAAACGATAAATTTATCAAGAGGAATTAGGGTATTCATCAGGCTGGTAAAGGATACTTGTACGGCTTGTTGCTGCTTGTAGTTTGCGATTGGTGGATATGGGGTCTGTCTGTTCCTGTCGGATATGTTTTGAAGTAAGGAAAGAGCTTGGGAAATATTTTTCCATCGGCTGAAAGGACTGATAGCAGACTGAAAGGACTACTGTCAGCCTTATGCATTGTGTAATAGTGAGTTATGCCGGCTGAATGGACTGAAGAAAGGTTCGTGAAATAGGTATATGTAAGAGTGTTTTGTAGGAAAAGTGTATTTGTTCATACCATTGTATCCGCAAAGTTTGCATTCGGCGGAAACTGGGTCTGTACTTGGTGGAAAAGAGAACCGGAAATTATTTTCAGTTCTCTTCCTTATTCTTATCCTGTTTCAAATGTTGTTCCATGTATATGCTGGGAGGCATTCCGTACAGATCCTTGAAAGCGGTCGAGAAATTGTTGGGATTGGTGAATCCGGTCAAGTCCGCCACTTCGGCTATGGTGTACCGTTTCTTCGACAACAGTTCTGCCGCTTGTTTCAGTCGGATGTTCCGGATAAAATCCCGTGTGGTCTGGTTGGTCAGTTCTTTCAGTTTACGGTGCAAGTGCACGCGGCTGATGCCTACCTCGGTGGTAATCATCTCCACGGTGAGGTTCGGGTTGCTCAGGTTTTCGTTGATGACCCGCATGATTCGTTCCATCAGTTTGTCATCGGGGGACTGTACTTCTATTGGTTGTACCTTATCCCCTTGGGTCTGTTGTCCGGTATAGGTATTGCGTAGCCGTTCACGACTGCGGATCAGGTTGGCGGCCGTTTTCCTCAATATCTCCATATGGAAAGGTTTGGTCATGTAGGCGTCGGCTCCTGTTTCCAGACCTTCCAGATTGTCTTCCTCCCGTGTCTTGGCGGTGAGCAGTATTACCGGGATGTGGTTCAGGTTCACATTTTGCTTTATTTTGCGGCATAAGGTAAGTCCGTCCATTTCGGGCATCATGACATCACTTATTACCAGGTCCGGGGTTTTATTGAAGATGCTTTCCAGGGCCTCCTTGCCGTTGCAGCTTTCCAGGGTATGGTAATCGCTTGCCAGTTCACGGCAGATATAGCGGCGTATATCTTCATCGTCTTCTACCACCAGTACTTTGTATTTCGTTTTGGTTCGTGTTTTTCCGTTTTCTTCTTCCTCGGTTTCATAAGGAATAGGAAGGACCGGAGCCGGAGTGTGGAAGAGAGGAGCTTTGTCGGCTTCCATTTCTTCTTTGCGCAGATGGGCGCATCCCAGAGGCATACGGATGATAAAGCTGCATCCCGGTTGTCCGTCCGGATTATTTTCTACACGGATGTCTCCGTGATGAAGTTCCACCAGTGAGCGGGTGAGGTGCAGCCCGATACCGGTACCTATGTTTGAGTTGTTTTGGCTATTCCGTATCTGGTAAAAGCGTTCGAATATGTGTTCTGTTTCTTTGGGGGCGATTCCTATTCCGCTGTCGGTCACGGTAATTTCGGCATACTGTTGTAATGGTTTCGGCAGGGTGGAGTCCTTACCGGTGCGTAGCCGTATGTCCACACTGCCTCCTTCGGGGGTGAATTTGAAGGCATTGGACAGGATGTTCAGGATAATTTTGTCGAAGTTCACCGGGTCCACCCACAACTTTAAGTGGTCGGCGCCCTCGTGGTGGAACTGCAAAGTAATTTGTTTTTTGTTCGCTTGTTCTGTAAAGGTTTCACACAAATCATTAATGAATCCGGTCATTTCGGTTTCACGGAAAACGAGTGACATCTGCCCTTTGTCTATCTTGCGTATATCCATCAATTGGTTTACAAGCCGAAGGATTCTTTCGGAATTGCGCCAGATGATGCGGTAGTTCTTTTGCCGTTCGTGGTCTGTATCGTTTGTCATTAGTTTTTGCAAAGGACTGATGATGAGCGACATCGGAGTACGTATCTCGTGGGAGATGTTGATGAAAAACTGTAGCTTGGCTTCGTTTATCTGTTCAGCATGGATATGTTGCATCATTTCCTGCCTTATGCGGTAACGGTGTCTCACTTGCAGGATGATGCCATAGACGGCTGCTACTGCCAATAAGGCATAGATCAGCATGGCCCAGCCCGATGCCCACCATGCCGGTGCGATGTGAATGGTGATTTCATCGGTGTCGGATTCCAGCAGATAATCTTCGGCTTTGATCCGGAAATGATAATCGCCGGGGGGAAGGTCGCTGAATGACACTCGGTTGACTCCTTTGGGAAGCTTGACCCAGGGGGTGTTGTTTATGGTATATAGATACGTGATACGTTCGGAATTATTTAGTTCGCGGGTAGAGAACTCGATGCTGAAAGCGTTGTCGTTATGTGACAAGTGGAAATCCCGGGCCTCAAAGACGGAGGTGTTTATGATTTCTTTTCCGCCCGACAACATTCCTTTCCTTATGGGCTGGTCGTGCAGATAGAAGTCGATGATGCGTACGTTCCATTTTTTTGCGGGATTCGTAATCTCTTGAGGATTGAAATAGGTAATTCCATTTGTACCTCCAAACCAGAGTATGCCGTTGTGGTCGGCAAAAGAGGCGTTTTTGCTGAATTCATTTCCTTGCAGACCGTCGTCTGCATAGAAATTGCTGAACGTGTGGGTATTCAGATTAAAACGTGACATTCCGGCATTGGTGCTTATCCATAAGTTGTCCTGCCCGTCTCCTTTGATGGCATATACGGCGTTACTGGATAGTCCGTGGGCGGTGGTGTAGGTCTTTAGTTGCCGGGTTTGGGGATTCCATTCCGCCAGTCCGTCGGAACTGCCTATCCAGATGTTGCCTTGGGGGTCTTCATAAAGGGAGTGGATGATGTGTCTGGACAGGATTTCTTCAGTCTTGAAGTCGTCGGTGCTCAGGTCTATACATCTTATTCCGTCATACGTTCCTACATAAAGGTGGTTGTCACCGGCATACAGAAGACAGCTTATCCATTTATATTTTTCGGTGGCAGCATTGAATTTAGGATCATATACAGACTGTCCTGTCTTCAAGTCATAATAGAAAAGTCCGGCTCCCATGGTGGCTATCCAGAGTCGTTTGTCCTGGTCTTCAACCAGATCATACACGCGTTGGATACGGTTTCCATGCTTGTCTGTCAGATTCTGCAGATAGCTGCACTGTCCTGTTTTCTTATCCAGTCTGCCTAGTCCGTTGGTATAGGATCCGAACCACAGATTACGTTCAGAGTCTTCATACAAGCCGAAAACGGTGGAAGGAACCGAAAAGGGGCTGTCATGTGGGGCATAATGGACTCTTTGCTTCAGTTCTGTGGTGATACCGTATATGCCGTCGTTGTCAGTACCTATCCATAATATGCCTTCGTGGTCGCGGCAGAGTGAGGTGATACAGTTGGAGCCGATGATATTCTTGTTTATTGATTTGTAGCCTATGTACTTGAAACTGTTGGGCTGTGCGGGAATCATCATAACCCCTTTCTGGTAAATGGCTATCCATAGGTTTCCTGCATTGTCTTTCAGGACGGAGTGTACTTTGGAGGTACCGGAGTCGAGGTAATTATTATCAAAAGGGTAATCCGTGATGAGCTGTTTGGGGATGTTGAAAATCTTGGCGCCTTTCCCGTCCGTGCCCAGACAAAGCTCGTTCTGGCTTATCTGGCAGATGGATTTGATAGGCAGGTTTTGTTTTCCTTTATAAAGGATAGGAATGAACTCTTCTGCCGGTTGGTTATATTTCAGCAATCCTTTGCCTATGGTTGCCAGGTAGATGTCTCCGTAGTTGTCTTCATAGAGGTCCACAATGGTCATTCCCTTCTCTTGTTTCAGAAAGTGCTTGCTTTTATTGTCCGCAGAGAGGCGGTAGATACCATTCTCACCCTGTGTTACCCAAAGATTGTGTTGTCTGTCCTCTATCATGTAGTCTGTCATTTGGGTGGGGATAGGTAAATCCAGTTTGTGTGCAGTCAGTTTCCCCTGTGTGATGGTTATGGTACACAAGTTGTTTCCCGATACCCATATTTCTCCATTCCTACACTCCAGAATGGACATGATATTGCTGTCAAAAGTCTTTCCGTCTTCCCATTGCGCCTGTGTGCTGAAGCTGTCGGTGGCGGGATCGTATAACTGTATTCCATTATAGGTTCCTACGAACAATCGTCCCTTGCTGTCTTCATACAGGGCGCGTACGTAGTTGTGGCAGAGAGAGTGCTCGTTTTCCGGATCATGCTTGTAGATGACGAATTTGGCTCCGTCGTAGCGGTTCAGTCCGTCTTCGGTGGCGATCCAGATCATACCGTTCCGGTCCTGATATATCTTGTTGATCAGACTGCTGGACAGTTCCCTGTCTGTTGTGAAGAATTTATATGATTGTCCGTGACATAATAAAGACAGGAACATAAATAGTGTAAGAAGTGTATGTTTCATCATAATATAATATCTCAGATTGATTCAGGCGCACAAAAATAATTCAAAAAAATATATATAGCCTAATAAAAAAGAGGTAATTTCTATACTTCCCGCCATAATAGGGTGAGTTTGTAACATGGGAAAAGGACTATGTAACATAGTTCCGCCCGAAAATAAAGCGGATGTCTTTATCTTTGCTCTTGTTGAGCCGTGAAGAACGGAAAATAAAAACAACCTTGTGAATTTAATACCATGAATATGAAACTTGAATGTGATTTATCCGGTATCCGGAAATGTATGATGAGTGGCTTGTCCCTGTTGCTTGCCGGAGTGTTGCAGGCGCAGAATCCGATTGTGAAACTGGCTATAGTTAAAAAATAGAAAGTAGAAAAAGAAATGAAGAAGATCATCATTATTATTACCTGCTTCATTGGTTTGTCGGGGGCGTTTGCACAACAACGGGGAATGTTCCATAATCCGGTGATTGAGGCGGATGTACCTGACCCTTCCATGATAAGGGTGGGAAACTACTACTATCTGGTAAGCACCACTATGCACCTGATGCCGGGTTGTCCGGTGATGCGTTCAAAAGACTTGGTGCATTGGGAAACGATCAGTTATGTGTTTCAACGGCTTACTGACTTGCCCCGTTATGATTTGAAAGAAGGCACGGTATATGGTCGCGGACAATGGGCTTCCAGCCTCCGCTATCATGACGGACGGTTCTATGTATGGTTCTCACCCAATGATGAACCCCATCGTGGTTATATCTATACCGCCGAAGATCCGGCGGGCGAATGGACATTACTTTCCCGTCCGCCTCATCATCATGATGCTTCTTTGTTTTTTGATGACGACGGCAAAGTTTATCTGTTTTATGGCACCGGGCAACTTCGTCAGCTCAAGAGCGACCTGAGCGATGTGGAACCGGGAGGTATAGACCAAAAGATATTCGAGCGGAACGCCGACGAGCAGGGACTTCTGGAAGGAAGTCAGGCATTCAAGCATAACGGCAGATATTATGTGATGATGATTTCCATGGATTGGAGCATTCCCGGACGGTTGCGTCGTGAGGTGTGCTACCGTGCCGACCAGATAACCGGTCCGTATGAGAAAAAGGTGATTTTAGAAACTGAATTTCAAGGATATGGTGGCGTGGGACAAGGCTGTATAGTCGATACTCCTGACGGAAACTGGTATGGCTTTATTTTTCAGGATAGAGGCGGTATAGGGCGTGTACCCACATTGATGCCCTGCCGCTGGGAAGACGGTTGGCCGATACTGGGTGATGCGGACGGACGTGTGCCCGAATGTATGGAGATGCCTGTTTACGGAGAGGAGTGTAAAGGAAGTATCATGGGAAGTGATGGTTTCGACACCAATCAGTTGAGTTTGAACTGGCAGTGGAACCACAATCCGTTGGACGATTGCTGGTCACTGACGGAGCGTCCGGGTTTCCTGCGGTTGAGGACCGGAAAGGTGGTGGACAATCTGTTTCTGGCTCCCAATACCTTGACTCAGCGTATGAGCGGACCGAAGTGCAGCGGTGTGGTAGCTATGGATATCTCGAAGATGAAAGAAGGAGATGTTGCGGGCTTCTGCGCTTTCAATGGGTTGTCCGGGGTACTGGCTGTGGTCATGGAGAATGGGAAAAAGCAGTGGGTGATGTCACATCAGTCTGTCAGTCTTTCGGACCGGGAAAAAAGGGTGACTGCTGTGGAAGTATTGGAGAAGGAACGCATGGATTGTGAGAAAGAGGTGGTCTATCTTCGTATGGAGGGCGATTTTGTAGATAAAAAAGATGAAGCCACTTTTTATTACAGTTATGACAAGAAAACGTGGAAACGAATAGGAGAACCTTGTAAAATGGTTTTTGATTATACCAAATTCTTTATGGGAAGCAAGTTTGCTATTTTTAATTATGCTACTAAAGATTTGGGAGGATATGTGGATATAGATTATTTTGAATACGGTAACTAAAAAGTGAATAGAATGAAACTGAAAAAATGTGTGGGGATATTCTTGTTCTCCACCTTGTGCCTGAATGTAGGAGCTATAGATCATAAAGGGATTACTTTTGACCAGCTGGCTCCCGACCGTTTCACTCTGATGGAAAACGGAGTGGCCAATGAAATATTGGTGGACGAGCAGGAGGATGCTGGTGTGATGATAGCAGTAAGGAATCTTCAGAATGACTTTAAACGGGTAAGTGGCCGGGCTGCCGGGTTATGCTATACTCCCGGCGTAAAGCGCATGATTATGGTAGGTACGTTGAAAAGCCGCTATATCAGAGAATTGGTAAAAGCGAAAAAGATAGATGCTTCGTTGCTGGAGGGCAAGAATGAGAAATACCTGATGACCGTGGTGTCTGCTCCCTTGAACGGAGTGGATGAGGCGCTCGTCATTGTGGGAAGTGACAAACGCGGAACGATTTATGGGATTTATGAGCTTTCGGAGCAGATTGGTGTTTCGCCGTGGTACGACTGGGCGGATGTGCCGGTGATGTCCCGGCAGAATCTTTCGATGACGCGTGGAAGTTATACGGCGGGAGAACCGGCGGTGAAGTATCGGGGTATCTTTTTGAATGACGAGGCTCCTTGCCTGACCGGATGGGTGAAGCACACTTATGGCACGAATTATGGTGATCATCGTTTTTATGCTCGTGTGTTCGAACTGATTTTGCGTCTGCGTGGTAACTTTATGTGGCCTGCCATGTGGGGTTGGAGTTTTTATGCGGATGATCCGGAGAACAGCAAGACCGCTCATGAGATGGGGATTATAATGGGAACCTCACACCATGAACCTATGGCACGCAATCATCAGGAATGGGTGAGAAAGCGCAGCGAATATGGGGCATGGGACTATGCTTCCAACCAGCAAGTGATTGACCGTTTTTTCCGTGAAGGTATGGAGCGTGCCGCCGGTACGGAAGATTTGATTACCATTGGTATGAGAGGTGACGGTGATACTCCGATGGGTGGAAAGGAGGGGGAAGATGACAAATATGTGCCGCGTGATGAGGAAAACATGTGCCTGATGGAGAAGATATTCCGGAACCAGCGTCGTATTATTAAGGAAGTGACGGGAAAAGTGCCGGAGAAACGTCCGCAGGTATGGGCTATTTATAAAGAGGTGCAACGCTTTTATGATATGGGACTCCGTGTGCCTGATGATGTGATTATGTTGCTGAGTGATGACAATTGGGGGGATGTGCGCCGATTGCCGGATGCAAAAGAACGGAAACGTGCCGGTGGCTGGGGGATGTATTATCATGTGGACTATGTGGGGGCCCCCCGTAATTCCAAATGGTTGAATGTAACTCCCGTACAAAATATGTGGGAGCAGCTTCAGTTGACTTACAGTTATGGGGTGGATAAGCTTTGGATATTGAATGTGGGGGATTTGAAGCCGATGGAGTATCCTATCACTCTTTTTATGAATATGGCTTGGAATCCGGAACGCTATGCGGCAGGGGATCTGTTGGAGCATACACGAGTGTTCTGTGCGCAGCAGTTCGGTGAGGAACAGGCGGATGAGGCCATGCGTATTTTGAACCTGTATTGCAAGTACAATGGACGCGTGACTCCCGAGATGCTGGATAAGGATACTTATCACTTGGCTTCGGGGGAATGGAGGCAGGTGGCTGATGAATATGTGAAGCTGGAGGCGGAAGCCTTGCGGCAGTATTTGAAACTGGATACCGCTTACAGAGATGCCTACCGACAACTGATTCTTTTTCCTGTGCAGGCGATGGCCAATCTGTATGAAATGTATTATGCACAAGCCATGAATCACAAATTATACAAGGAGAATAATCCGCAGGCGAATGAGTGGGCTGACAAAGTGGAGCAGGCATTCCGGCGTGATGCGGAATTGTGCAGGGAATACAACGAAGAAATGTCGGGAGGCAAGTGGAATGGGATGATGACGCAGAAACATATAGGCTATACTTCGTGGAATGATGATTTCCCGGCCGACCGTTTACCGGAAGTCTACCGGATAGAACAACCGGAAGGGGCTGTAGGAGGATATTTGTTTACCGGTGACAAAGGGGTGGTTTCTATGGAGGCGGAGCATTACTTTACATCATCCGTTGCACCGAAGACCGCCTGGACAGTCATACCGCACATGGGACGTACGCTGAGCGGAGTGGCTTTGATGCCTTATACACAGTCTGCGGAGGGGGCTTCGCTCTCTTATAAAATGAAAATACCGCAAAAAGTAGATACAGTAAATGTGTATGTCATTGTGAAATCCACACTGCCCTTCCTCAGACGGGAAGGTCATCGCTACACGGTAGGTTTTGAAGGAGCGGAGGAGCAGACTGTCTGTTTCAATGCGGAGTTGAACGAACATCCGGATAATGTATATCGTGTACTGTATCCCACAGTGGCCCGTCGGGTAGTGAAGACCCGGGTGAAGTTGAGCCTGCCCGACTGTGCGGACGGAACCTATACATTGGTTCTAAAACCGGTGGAGCCTGCCATCGTATTTGAAAAGATAGTGGTGGATTATGGCGGTTATGAGGATAGTTATCTGTTTATGAACGAATCTCCTTGCCGGAGAAATAAGCTGAATGAACAATGAAAAATATGAGATTGACAGTTTGTATAGGAATAATGTGCGGATGGTTGGCAGCAGGAATGTTGCATGCAGGTACACGGCCGGACCATGTTCGCCCGGTGGAAGAAGATGGTAGCCGCTTGTGGCTACCGGTGATACGTCCGGTGGAAGGCGCGGAGGTGGAAATTACTTATAAAGGAAAAGTGTCACCCACCATAGCCATTGCCATTGCTGAATTGAAAAACGCTTGGAAGGGAGATCCTGTACTTTTAGAGAAAAAGAAAACAGGGCGTGGGGATGGGTTTGCCATCACTTCTTCAGAACATCAGGTTCGTATTCTTTCATCCACCGAAACTGGATTGCTTTATGGCGCTTATAGTCTGCTGCGTATGCAGGCGGCGGGGCAGCTCACTGTACCTCTGTCGGTTACTGAACAGCCTGCGTATGACTTGCGTATTCTGAATCATTGGGATAATCCGGATGGTACGGTGGAGCGTGGTTACGCTGGTCGTTCTTTGTGGAATTGGGAGGAACTTCCCGGAACTTTGTCGCCACGTTATGAGGCATACGCCCGTGCCAATGCTTCTGTGGGTATTAATGGAACGGTACTAAATAATGTCAATGCCTCACCTCAAGTGCTGACAACTGGTAGTTTGGAGAAAGTGAAAGCATTGGCTGATGTCTTCCGGCCTTATGGCATAAAGGTCTATTTATCGGTTAATTTTGCATCTCCTATCCGGTTGGGCAAGTTGGATACGGCAGATCCGTTGGACAAGGAAGTCATTGGATGGTGGAAACAAAAAGTAAAAGAGATCTATGCGATGATCCCCGACTTTGGCGGTTTTTTGGTGAAGGCCAATTCGGAGGGGCAACCGGGACCATGTGATTTTGGACGTACTCATGCCGAGGGAGCGAATATGCTGGCGGATGCGTTGAAACCCTACGGAGGAATCGTGATGTGGAGGGCGTTTGTTTATAGTCCTACCGACAGTGACCGTGCCAAGCAGGCTTATTTGGAGTTTATGCCTTTGGATGGACAGTTTCGCGAGAATGTAATTGTACAGATAAAGAACGGACCGATTGATTTCCAGCCTCGTGAACCTTATAGTCCTTTGTTCACGGCTATGAAGCAGACTCCCATGATGGTGGAGTTTCAAATTACTCAGGAGTATTTAGGCTTTTCCAATCATCTGGCCTATTTGGCTCCTTTATGGGAGGAGTTCTTTGGCGAGGTACGTCCGGACAGGTTAAAAGCTGCGGCGGGTGTGGCAAACATCGGTACGGATGTGAATTGGTGCGGACACCATTTTGCGCAGGCCAACTGGTATGCTTTCGGGCGTTTGGCATGGAATCCGTTGTTGACTTCAGACAGGATTGCCGATGAGTGGTTGCAGCAGACATTTACTTCCCAGTCGGCATTTGTCTGCCCGGTCAAGGCGATGATGTTGCAGAGCCGGGAGGCGGTGGTAGACTATATGATGCCATTAGGACTGCATCATCAGTTTGCATGGGGCCACCACTATGGTCCCGAACCGTGGTGCAGTGTACGCGGTGCCCGTCCGGATTGGCTACCCTCTTATTATCATAGGGCGGACAAAGAGGGAATCGGTTTCGACCGTAGCAGCAAAGGGAGTAATGCCGTTTCTCAGTATCCTGATTCACTTCGTCTGATTTACAATGACAAGACAACTTGCCCTGAAGTTTATTTGCTTTGGTTCCATCATGTGCCCTGGCAGTATCGGATGAAAAGCGGACGTACGCTTTGGGGGGAGTTGTGCCGTGCATACGATAGAGGTGTACGACAGGTACGTGGTTTTCAGGAAATATGGGACAGTGTGGAACCTTTTGTAGATGCACGCCGGTTCAGGGAAGTGCAGTCGAAATTGAAAATCCAGATGCGTGACGCCGTGTGGTGGAAAGATGCCTGTCTGCTTTATTTCCAGACTTTCTCAGGGATGCCTATTCCGGCTGGCATAGAACGTCCGGTACACGAGTTGGAGGACATGAAACGCTTCCGATTGGAAATCTCGAACTATGAATGTCCTGAGAGTGGGTTTAATAAATAAAATACGGTACTTAGCTTTAGAAGAAACATGAAATATAAGTTAGCTTTAGTGATGTCAGCTTTTTGTGCGTTTTCCGTATGGACCGAAGCAAAGGTGAAATTGCCTGCCATCCTATCGGACGGTATGGTGTTGCAACGTGAGCGGTCCGTTAAAATATGGGGAAATGCCGATAAAGGAGAGAGTGTGACCGTTGTTTTTAAAAAGAAGAAATTCAGTACGGTAGCCGGGGAAGATGGAAAGTGGCTGGTGGAACTGCCTCCCATGAAGGCAGGTGGCCCTTTTGAAATGATCGTGAATGATATTCGGTTGAAAAATATTCTAGTGGGTGATGTCTGGCTTTGTTCCGGACAGTCCAACATGGAATTGACCGTCGGACGGGTGACTGATAAATTTGCCGAGGAAATAGCAAGGGATGAGAATCCGATGATACGATATGTGAAGATTCCTTTAGGCAATGATTTGCATGGACCTAAAGACGATTTGCCGGGAACGGACTGGATGTCGCTGACTGAAGAAACCGCTCCTTCCTTTTCTGCTTTGGCTTATTTCTTTGCCAAGGAGATGTATAGGGAAACCCAAGTACCTGTGGGCATTGTTAACTCCAGTTGGGGGGGAAGCTCCGTTGAGGCTTGGATGAGTGAGGAGGCCTTGCAGAAGTTTCCGCGTCAGTTGCACGAGCGTGATTTGTTTAATTCGGACGAGTATCGTGAGTTGTGCAACCGTTCGGGACAGATGATGAACCGTTTTTGGGATGCTGCTTTGTACAAAGGAGACCAAGGACTTCATGACGGGATATGCTGGAATCGTCCGGAACTGGATGATACGGACTGGCAGACGGTAGATACGTTTTCCAAAGAATGGGGCAGGAAGAATGGATATCCGGTGAGTGGCTCTCATTGGTTCCGTCAGAAAGTGAATGTATCAGCGGAACAAGCCGGAAAAGATGCTGTCCTGCGTTTGGGATGCATGGTGGATGCCGATTCGGTATTTGTAAACGGTACCTTCGTAGGTAACACTTTCTATCAGTATCCGCCACGTATTTATCGGGTGCCGGCTTCTTTATTGAAACCCGGTGAGAATCTGGTGACTGTCCGGCTGATTAATTACGGAGGCGCCGCCAGCTTTGTACCCGATAAGCCCTATTGTCTGGTATGGAGGACAGATACAGTCCATTTGTCTAGCCGATGGAAATATCAATTAGGTTGTGAGATGCCTGCACGCACTAACAGTGTCTCTTTTCAGAATATTCCTACCGGTATGTATAACTCCATGATTTCTCCTCTGCGTAATCTGGTCTTTACCGGTGCGTTGTGGTATCAGGGAGAAACGAATACGGGCCGTCCTAATGAATATGAGGAATTGCTGACTGCCATGATTGCCGATTGGCGTGAGAAACTGGCCGATAAAGAACTGCCTTTCTTCATTGTACAGTTGGCCAATTTCATGCAGACACATCCACACCCGGTAGAAAGTAATTGGGCGGCTTTGCGTGAAGCGCAACGGCGAGTGGCGTTGAAAGTCCCGAATTCAGCTTTGGCGGTGGCGATTGATTTGGGCGAGTGGAACGACATTCATCCATTAAACAAAAAAGAACTGGCAAGACGTATCTCCCTGTTGGTGAAAAGAAGGGTGTATGGTGATAAAAAGAGTGTACACAGTGGGCCTATGTGTACGGGTATGACTGTCAATCATGAAGGAAAGGCTGTTCTTTCTTTCGAAGCCGGGACTGATAAATTATGGGCGGTAGATGAATTGAAGGGATTTGCGATAGCCGGTGCCGATGGGCATTTTCAGTGGGCGGAAGCAGTTGTCGTTAATGGGAATCAGGTGGCGGTATGGCATAAAGATATCCCTCATCCTGTAACGGTACGTTATGGTTGGGATGATAATCCGGTTCATGCGAATTTGAAAAATAGAACCGGACTACCGGCTTCTCCTTTTCAGATTTCATTGGAAGATAAATAATTTAACAGAGATCCGAAAGTGGCAAAGCTTTCTAATAATCTTCGATGGGTTTTAAAGGAATGCTTGTTTCTGTCGGATTTTCTATGGCAAAAATACCTATTCCTCCTTTGATGTTATTGGGAAAGATGACAGGTGTTTCCAACAGGTTGCTACTGTCATGGTCGGCATATGCATTGGCGGCTCGTAAATATTGATATTCAGCCGGGGATATGGCATAATATTGTATGATAGCTTTTCCAGTTATCTTTTTAATTTTATATAGTTTATTGTCTAATAGGAAACTATACCAACTGTCTAAAGTCATGGTATATTGGTTGTTGGTAAAGTAAGCATCATTGAATACATTATAATAGTTGTTTATAGTGGGGATGAAATTAATGATAGGATCAGAGTTGTTGGGAGTGCCAGGTTTTCCGTCCATTAATGCAGTGTCATAATATCCGCTACATTCCCATTGGGTGGAGATAGCAGTGGAGTCTTGTAAAGTTTTGCGGTTAGTAAGGCGGTAAGTATATGTTTGTTTTATGTTGACCCGGTAATATTGGGAATGGTTTGTGGTGGGAGTTTGTAATTTTATTTTCCACTTTGTTGCTTGATATATCCAAAGGCTTTCCGAAGTCTCTGATAGAGAATGATTAGATTCAATGGTGTCCGCTTTGATAATTTCAATGGGCTCATATACTGTTGCTTCTGCATTCGCTTTATATTTTCCGTCTTTGGTTTCTACTTCGATACGTACTTGATCACCGGTTTTAAAACGGCTGTTTATCTGGTAAAAATAATTTTGATAGTCTAACGGTGAATCATTGTTAGGACGATAGGTACATTCCGAAATTGTTTCCGATAATACATTATTGATATAAAGGTGAATAATTCCATTTTTTACTACTTGGGGTTCGTGATAGCCGGATAAAGCTAAAAAGATAGCATTGTTCGTTTTGTTTGCGTTTATCAGAGCGTTGACGATGAGCTTTTGAGATTCATCATTAGGCAATATTTCTATATCATTGGTACAGGCGGCCAATAAATGAACAAATGAAAGGAGTAAAAGTGCTTTTTTCATTATTGCTTAAAATTTATAAGTATATGAGAATGAAGGTAAGAAGGGAAGGAGAGTGACTTTTTGTATCACAGGAATCTTTTTTCCTTCCGATTGCTCATCCGTGTAATAATCTATAAATACATGATTGGGATTCAAAGAGTTATAGGCATTCATAATACTGACGTTCCAAATCCGTTCTCCATGTTTTGTCTTTTTGTGAAAGTTGAATCCTAGATTCAACTGATGACTGGCGGGCAGACGGTAGTTATTTCGAGAAGAGCTATATTCAATGGGAAAAACAACCCCGTTGCCTGTATTTCCCATATGTCCCCATCCATAGCTTCCTTCGGGGAGAATGATGGTTGCTTTCTCTTTGGGCAGGGTGGCAGTATTTCCTGAAGCGTAAATCCAAGAAGCGCTCATGTATACTTTTTTGTTGAGGCGCCTGTTTATCGTGATGTTCACGGAGTGGCGTCTGTCGTATTTATAGGGAAAACGTTTCCCTCCATTTACATTTCCTTTACTGAATATACGGTCGGCTTTAGCCAAAGTATAATTTATCCATCCGGTAGTACGTCCGGTTTTCTTTTCCAGCATGAATTCTATGCCGAAATTGCGTCCTTTGCCCATTTCTACTTTCTCTTCCCAATGAATGGAATTACCGACTAGAGTATTACCATCTTTGTATTCCAATACGTTTTTCGTCATTTTGCTATAGCCTTCTACAGAAAACTCCCATCCTTGAATACCTGTATAGTAACCCCCGATAGAAAATTGGCATGCTTGCATCGGGCGGATCTTCTGTGTGACCGGTACCCATAGATCAGTGGGGAGAGAGAGATTGGATGAAGAAAGTAAATGTACATATTGTGTCATGTGGGTATAGGCCGCCTTGAAAGTAAGGTTGGGACTGGTTTTGAAACTAACGGTAATGCGAGGTTCCAAGGAGGCATAAGTGTGCTTTTGTACTTGGAAGAGTGAGAAATGTGCGCCTATATTTGTTTTCCATTGTTCGTTCCATTTGAAATCATCTTCTACATAAAGGGAAATTTCGTGTGAGTGTGTCGCTTCATTTCCTCCGATGGTGTATGTTTTATCAGGTTGTTCTTGTTCATTCGGAGAGTGCACAAATGTATGTTGGGTTTCGGGGCGGAACGTATGGTAGAGATAGTTTCCTCCGAATTTGATGAAATGGGAGGGGGATGGATGGAAGTCGAAGTCAGATGTTAATCCCCAATCTTCTATACCGGAATAATATTGGCTGTCAAGGTGTTTGTTGGCGGACGTGAAATTGTTTTTTATATTGAATCGGAAACGGTTATAGGATAGGGTGATGTTATGGAACAGACGATTACTGACTATGTGGTTCCAACGTAATGCCCCTAATGTACTTCCCCAAGCCATGACTTGTCTCTCTCTTGTGTCTGTCTCCTTTTCTTCTTCAAAGTAATAAGAAGAAGTATTTGTAAAGCTGGCATGATCTTTGCCATGATAAAAGGAGAAAAACAGGCGGTCACGGTCACTGAATCGATGATTTAGTTTTGTGTTGATATCATATAAGTAGTAACCTCCTTTCGTATCTTTATCCATGAAAGGCTTGATAATTAAATCGGCATAACTGCGTCTGGCAGAAATAATAAATGATGTCCGGTCTTTCCATAGAGGACCCTCAAAGTGCATTCGGGAAGTCAGCAGCCCGATGGTCAGACTGCCGTGATAATTCCTCATATCTCCATCGTTAGTGCGTACATCAATGACGGAGGACAGTCTTCCTCCGTAACGGGCAGGAAAACTGCTTTTATACAAATCGACTTTCTTGACCGATTCTGGGGTAAAGATGGAGAGAATACCTAGTGTATGGTCCACATTATATAAGGGTACACCGTCTAGCAGATAAAGATTCTGATCGGGACTTCCTCCACGTACATACAGGCCACTGGTACCGGTTATACCTCCTTGTATACCGGGCAGAAGCTGGATTGATTTTAATACATCTGCCTCACTCAGTAAAGCAGGGGTATTTTTAATATGTGTCAAAGGTATATTGTTTGCTCCCATACGGCTACTTTGAAAGCCTGTTTCCATTTTATCAGAAAGGACAACGATTTCTTCCAATGTATTATCGTTTTTAAGTTGGACAGTCAGCAGCGTATCTTTACATAAATACAATGCTATTTGTTTTGAACCGTAACCTATATAGGAAAAATTCAGTTCAGTGTTTCCTTCGGGCAGTGTGATACTGAAGAATCCGAATGGATTTGTGATTGTTCCTTGTTTATTTTGCTGGTCATAGATATTGGCACCTATCAGTGTTTCTTTCGATATTTCGTCCAATACATAACCGTTTAGTGTAAAATGTTGTTTTATAGGAAGTGACGTTGTTTTTTTCAATATGATATGGTGTTTGGTAATCTCGAAACTGATGTCTTGTTTAATGAAAGCTGTTTGTAGAATAGTTGTTAATGGGGTTTCTTTCAGATCGAGAGTTATGGGATGTTTGAGTACAACTTCTTCGCCATAAATAAAAGAATACTCTGACAGTTGTTCTATTTTAGCTGTAAACTCCTTTAAACTAGCCTGTTTCAGATAAATATTAAAAGGCATATCCGGAGTTTGTGCTGATATGAATGAATGGGAAAAGACTAGTAACAGCATTAAGTAAAAAAAAGTGATACTGTGTTTCTTATAAAGTGAAGAAATCATTTGTTTTTTAGTTTTCTTGCTTTAGTTCAATAAGATTGGATTGGGGCATGTGATAAGTAAAACCTACGATGGGAGCCAACATTTCTAGAATTTCTTCCAACGTTTCGTTTTGCTTGAAACGTGCATTTAATTTATAATTACGTAACTGTTCGCTTTTTATCTGTATGGTGACATTAAAATGATGGGATAGTTGACGAGCGATTTCTCCCATAGATATGTCATTAAAAGAAAGAATACCTTCACGCCAACTTATTTCGTTCTGTGCATTTGCATTAATGTGCATAGACAATATTCCAGTCGATTTACGATAAATGGCTGTTTCATTGGGCTTTAATATCATTTGTTTACCGTTGGCATTGTTACTGACGGATACACTACCTTCCAGCAGGGTTGTTTCTACTAAAGAATCGGCGGCATAGGCATTGACATTAAAATGCGTGCCTAATACCCTGATGGTAACTCCGTTTGCTTTGACACGAAATGGTTTTTTAGGATTTTTACTGACTTCAAAATAAGCTTCTCCATTCAGCTTTACGATTCGTTCCTTGTTGAAAGTTTCCGGATAGCTCAATTGGGAATGTCGGTTTAGGGTTACTTTAGAGCCATCCGGTAATTGGATGCATTGAGTTTGTATATTGGTGGAAACAATCAGTGTACGTACCGGACGTTGGTAAAAATAAAACATCCAACCGAAACCTATAAGCAGGACGAAACCGGCAGCCACAGCAACTGTATACCGAATGGAAAGTATTTTGTGCTTGCGGTATGCCGGTTGAAGACGTTGTTGCAATATATTATAACTTTTCTCCGCCGAGAATTTTCCCTGCGGTGAATGAGTGGAAGAAGATAATAATTCCAACCATTCGTCCAGTTCTTTGTCTGATTTCGGTGAATTCATGTTATTTTATTTGCTGGACAAAGATACTACTTCTTTTGCAGACGGATAGAAATTTCAGAAATTTTTGCGTCTTTTCCGTCAGGAGTACAGATCAACCGTATGATACGTTGTACGCTTTTTTATTTGTTTAGGATAAAGAATGATATCTATTTTTACTGATTTCTTTCCTTTCAAGATGACCGGATGGGCATTTTGAATGTGGAAGCTATTGTTATTTGTAGAACTGCTAATGGTCAGTTTACGGTCTGTGTCTTGTTTTTCGGCAGCTATTATTTTTAAAGTAAGGGTTTCTTCCTCGTTCTTTGTATCATAGGTGTGTGATATGAATTGTTTTTCAAAGCCTATATACTCTTTGGGATAGTTGTCGTTGTTACTACATGCACTTATAAGCAGGGCATAAAAAAATGGTAATACTAAACGTGTATTTGTTCTCATGTCTTTTTAGTTTATTAGTTTCTATTGATAAAGACAGGAGAATCTGGAAAACTCCCTATCGTCTATTTCTAAAATAATTGTTAATTTTTTCTTTGAGTCGGGTTACAGCTTTTTGTAACTGGGCATCTACTGTTTTAGGGCTTATATTAAGTTCTTCGGCAACGGAAGCATAACTTTGTTTTTCTTCGCGGACTTTAATAAAGATTGTTCGGCAACGTTCAGGTAATTCATTCAGTGAGTTCTCATAAATGTTAAATAACTCTTCATTCATCATTTGTTCTTCAGGAGAAAGGTTGGAAGAAGATATTTCCGGCATATTTTCCAGAGGCGAGGCTTCCCTCCTTTGTTCTTTTTCCAAATAGTTCAGAGCGGCATTTCTTATTAATATATGGCACTGATATACAATCGGACACCACAGATAAAATCAATTGTAGATTATAACTAAAAGTTATAGTAAGTAGTTCTTTGAAAAAAGCGGAGAGAAAAGGGTGATAAATAACTATCGTAATCCATCACCCCCGTCCATAATGACTATTTTTTAATTATCTTTGTGGTGATTTTGCCACCGTCGAAGATCCTTAAAACAATATTTGTCTTATGGACTGTTGCCTGGATCTTAAATTTACGCATAGATTTAATAAGGGGTGTTTTATAGGCCCCTCTCCATTTAGCCTATAATCACTCTTAATAAAACTAAGGCACTCTCTCCGCTTTATTTTGTAAAAATACAGTTAATAGTAATTGGATCTTATTTTCCTTTAGAATTATTTGCATAATTCTATTTATTTTTCTATATTGCAGTATGATATAAAAACGCTGCATTATGGCAACAATAAACAGCTTTTTGGAGTTTATGCAGGTTTTTCCAAATGAAGATTCTTGCATACAATATCTTGAGAAGAAGAGATGGAAAGACAGAATTATATCCCCTTTCGATTCTACTTCTACGGTTTATAAATGTAAGAACCATAAATATCGCTGTAAAAACACAGGAAAGTATTTTACTGTAAAGACCAACACTATCTTTGCTAAATCAAAAATTCCTTTGATTAAGTGGCTGTATCTTATTTTCATCTATACTAAACATAAAAGAAGCCTTTCCTCTCATCAAGCTGCTAGAGATTTAGGTGTGACACAGAAAACGGCATGGTACATGATGAATAAACTAAGGGAATTGACCAAAAGACAAAACGAATCTTCCCCGGAAGATTTTGCAGCAGTAATATGGGGATGCGAAATAGATGAATCTTATATTGGTGGAAAGAACAAAAACAGACATAAGAATAAGAAAGTAGAAAAATGTCAAGGAAGGAGCTATAAAGATAAGGTTCCAGTATTTGGTATTCTTCAAAGAAACGGCAAATTAATAGCTAAGGTAGTAGAAAGGACAGATATGGAACATCTTCTTCCGATTATTAAGAAGTACATAAAGAAAGGGAGTGTTATATATACTGACGGATTAGAATACTCAGGGCTAACAGATGATTACATAATACGTTCAGTCAACCATTCTGCAAGACTATATGGATATTTTGAATTTGATGAAACGGATGCCATGATAATGGTATGTAATAATGGCATTGAAAATGCCTGGTCCCACTTGAAGAGAACAATTTTTGGAACATACTATCATGTAAGCAGAAAATATATGCAGAAGTATGTTGATGAATATGTTTTCCGATTTAATACTCGAAAACTTAGAGATTCTGATAGATTTCATTTATATTTGCAATATATATATGCTGCATAGGAGAATATGGATAATAAAGAGGAAAAACCAAAAACAGAGAAGAAAGGTAAATATGTTGTGAAAGATGGAGAAGGAAACATAATTTCACAAAATATGCCTAAGGAATTTGAGGATATGATTGATCTTATTTTCCAAGAAGCAAAGGAAAAGAGCAAAAAAGCAAGAAAAAATGGTCTATAACATTGCATATTACAAATGATATTAAGAGATGTCGCAACATCTCTTTTTCTTTCTACTATCCCATCTAAATAGTTAACATTATGTAAAAATAACTTCGATTTAATTCGCTTCTTTAAATAATATATATTTTTGTAATCAAATTATATAAATATATTATTTATGAAGAAAATTACATTATTGGTTATTATGATTGTTACTGCATTTACACTAAATGCGCAATCATTAGTAAAATATCACGGTGAAATTAATGCTGGGTATTCTGTTGGTATAGGTACATTTGCTACTAATCGCGTAAATGTACACACGATACAAGGTGTTGATATTAGTAAATATTTCTCTACAGGTGTAGGAATAGGATTGGATTATTATCACGAACTTTACGAGAAGGGTGAACTTGTATTGCCGCTGTTTTTGAATATGAAGGGATATTTACCAGCTACTGAAACGGTCAGCCCTTTCTTTTCTTTAGATTTAGGTGTTGGGATAGGATTGACAAAAGGAGTAGATGGAATG
>ERZ824480.812-NODE-812-length-33161-cov-6.761433_pt1 | contig 33161 bp, 30 predicted proteins | sample MGYA00519861_ERZ824480 | MGnify/ENA primary metagenome ERZ824480 (study PRJEB31778, sample SAMEA3449152) | human gut metagenome | biome: human gut; feature: human-associated habitat; material: faeces | place: United Kingdom | collected 2010/2012 ... | reverse complement strand
AACCCCTGTTATCGCCGTGAAAGGGCGGTGTCTTAACCGCTTGACCAACGGGCCGAAATTTAAAACGCTCGGTTATTATAGCATATAAAATTTTGCTTGTCAATAGTTTTTGCCGTTATTTTTTGCCAAAATAAACTTTTATATAAAAAAGTATTGACAAACAAACCAAAATAGTGTAAAATAATTGAGTTAATGTCGAATTTGACATATCCTTGCTCTCAATTTTTTTGAGGGCCAAAGACCAAAGGGAGGTGACTTTTAGATGGAAAAAATCGTAAACAAGTACGAAACTATCTTTGTTGTTGACACAAGCATCGGCGAAGAGAACGTTACAGCAGTAGTTGAAAAGTTCAAAGCTATGATTGAAAAGGCAGGCAGCGAAATCACTGTTGAGGACTGGGGCAAGAGAAGACTTGCATATCCCATCGAGGACAGAACAGAGGGTTATTACACTCTTATCAATTTCACAGCAGAACCCGAGTTCATTAAAGAGTTGGATAGAATTTACAACATCACTGACGGTATTTTGAGAACCATTACCATTAAAAAATAAGTAAAGTTGGTGACAGAAAATGAACAAAGTAATTTTGCTCGGCAGACTTACAAGAGATCCGGAGCTTCGAACGACGCCGTCGGGTGTGAGTGTATGCTCGTTTTCCGTGGCGGTCAACAGACGCTTTGCCAGAGAGGGTCAGCAAACGGCAGATTTCATTAACTGCGTTGCTTGGCGTCAAACGGCAGAATTTATTTCAAAATATTTTACAAAAGGCAGAATGATTGGCGTTGTAGGTTCGCTTACAACAGGCAGATACGAAAAAGACGGTCAGACTCATTATACCACTGATGTCACCGTTGATGAGGCTTATTTTGCAGACAGCAAAAATTCGGCTTCGGGTTCAAATGAAAGCGTATCTGGAAACAGCGTAAATTCAAACAGCAATACCGCATCGTTCGGTATTAACGACGATTTTATGCCCACTCCTGCCGACGACGATTTGCCGTTTTAAAAAATGTGTTAACTAATAAAGGAGGTTTAAAAAATGGCTGAAGAAAGAGCTTACCGCAAAAAACCCAAAAAGAAAGTTTGTGCTTTCTGTGCAGATAAAGTGGAAGAAATCGATTACAAAGATGTTGCTAAACTCCGAAAATATATTTCCGAGAGAGCTAAAATTCTTCCCAGAAGAATAAACGGAAACTGTGCAAAACATCAGAGACAGCTTACACAGGCTATCAAAAGAGCAAGGCATATTGCACTTCTTCCCTACACATCTGAATAAGAAATTTAAAACTGCTCGTCATAAGACAAGCAGTTTTTTGTTATTTATAAAATCTTTTCCATTCCTATTTTCTGAACCTTAAGACCTATATGCTCGTAAAATTTCAGCGCCGAGTCGTTTCCTGCCCAAACGTTTAGCGTAACGTTGTAAAAGCCGTTCTTTTTTGCAAAGTCAAGCACATATTCGTAAAGACGCGTGCCGATATGACCGCCTCGAACGTTTTCATCAACGCACAAATCGTCGATATAAAGCGTTTTGATGTCGCAGAGCGAATTGCTGCCTTTAACCTCGATATAAACGCAAAAAGCATATCCGGCAACCGCACCCTCCTTTTCCGCAACGAAAATCGGACGTTTGTCATCGGCGATAATTTCTTTAAGCTCATCGGTCGTGTACTTTTTTGAACCGCGCTTAAACAAATCGGGGCGCGCGTCGCTGTGCACCTTATGCACCTGATACAAAAGCTTTTCGATTGTGTCAACATCGCGCATTTCTGCTCGTCTTATTTTTACCTCGCTTATTTTTATCAACCCTTTCAAGATGTAATTTTATAAACATTTTTTCATATGTTCATACAAACGGTTGCAGATTTTTTCAACTCCGTAAATGCTCGGGTGCACAAAATCCGCGCTGATAAGGGACATATTGTCAATAAGCTCTGCTCCGCTTATGTATTTAACATTTTTATAATTTCGCTTTTTCACAACATCGCTTATTATATCGCGCCAGTTCTGCGCGGTTGTCTTGCCCTCAAAATCCTCGCGCGTATAAAACGGCGAAATAACAAAAATCGGCTTATCAGGGTTCTTTTCGGCAACCGCTGAAACGGTATAATCCACCCTGCTCCTGATTTTTTCGTTGTCGTCCCAGTCCAGCGCGTTTATGCCAAGTTCCAGCACTGCAATATCCCATTTTTCATTTGCGATATAGTTAACCATTTCCTTTTCCATAAGACAGGATCCCGAATGTCCAAGGTTTCGGCAGTCAACTCCGAGTTTTTTTGCAAGATATGACACCCACGAATTTGAATAGCAAATTGCATTTGAGCCATGTGTGATGGACGAGCCATAGCAAAGAAGCGTCTTTTTCGGAAGCATTTCAATCGTCGGCGGTTCAACGTCGCCTATAATATCGCCAAGCTCTATGTACCCTCTGTCAAACACAATGCGCACAACCGACGGAGAAAAAGGAAAATTTCCCTCTTTGGTCATATCCTCCAAAAGCTTTTGCTCACTGTTTTTTTCTATAATAAATTCACGCATTTCGGTGCCCAAAACCCTGTTTACCTCGTGGTCGCTCCAACCGCCCTGAATACCGCCGTAAAAAACGTGAAAAGTGCTTGTTATGCCTTCTTTGTACGAACGCATTTTTAAGGTGACCTTGTCGCTTTTCATAACAAATCTCAATTCCACACCGGTGCAGTCTTCGTCTGCATCCCGACCGCGTTCAAGCTTATCGTAAACGTTTTTCGGCGCACGGAGCATTCTTATGCCCTCGGTGCCGTCGTATATATGTGCAGCATTGTGAATTTCTGTATTTTTATAAATCACTTAAAAAATCTCTCCTTTTAATATATACATATACTATACCACCGCACCGCCGATTTTGTCAACAAAAAGGCATAAAAAAGGGACGGAAAATCCGCCCCCGTAAACACTTTTTAAATTTAAAAAGCACTATTCAAGTTCAATCAAACCGTAGTTGCCGTCGTTTCGTTTGTAAACCACTGCAACTGCGCCCTCCTCGGAATTATCAAAAATGTAAAAATTATGTCCGAGCATATTCATCTGCAAAATAGCTTCTTCGGCGCTCATAGGCTTTTTGGAATATTTTTTTGTTTTAACAATCTTAAATTCTTTTTCCTCATCGGCACCCTTCGCGTCCTCAGGCACAACAACCGCCTTTTTGAGCCTCTTTTCGAGTTTCGTTTTGTGCTTTCTTATCTGGCGCTCCATCAAATCTTCGATAATATCAATCGAGCGGTACAAATCGTCACAGCGTTCCTCGCATCGGAAAACCATTCCGCCGTAATATATGGTAAGCTCGGCAATGTGGTTGCCTTTCTGCGCCGACAAAGTAACCGTTGCGTCAACGTCCTCGGCAAAAAACTTTCCGAGCTTGCTTATTTTTTTCTCAACATAGCTTTCAATAGCCGGTGTGAGTTCCATTTTTCTTGCAACAATTTTAATTTTCATAAAAACATCTCCTTTGTGTGTAAAACTTTCGGTGCAAAAACCGTTTTCACAAAAATTTCTCACGCGGAAAACCCGTTTAGGTTTGACGGATTGCACCAAATGTGCTCGGTTTTCATAAAAACCTTTTCTTGATTTAATGATACAACTTTTCCGTCAAATTGTCAAGAATAAACATAAATTTTCACACAATTTTTAGTTAAAATAGCTAACACTCATCACTTCAAGCACTTTTATCGTGCTTTTCAGCTTGTGAACCGTGTCGGCATCAAGGCACGAAATCTCGGAAAGCGCCTTTTTCATATTCACATTAAACACTTCGCTCCTTGTTCCGCTCACAAGCGCTTTGTATGCCGATTCCGCGGCAAAATCCTTAACCCAGCCGTCGCCCGTGTTCACCTTTTGCGATACATCGCACGCAATAGAACAAAGCATACCGACAAAATCGGAGGTAAGCGCCGCCGCGAGAGCACAGCCGTATTTTTGCGTTCTGTCGATAAATTTAGCATTGACTCCGCGCATATAAAGCTCGTCGTAAAAATCGTGATACAGCTCGCCGAAGCCCTCAAAGAATAAAGGCGCCTCGGAAATGTCGGAATAATCGCCGTTATCGTCGGCATATTTCGGAATAAATGCGGTAAAATACGTGTTATTTCCGCCGATGCTCACGGTGTCGGACGTTTCCGCAGCGGTGAGCGCGCAGAAAATTTTGCCCGACGGCTTGTATGCCGCGATTTTACGCATAGTCCGTTTGAGCACACGGTCGTTTACCGCGAGGATAATAAGCTCGCTTTCGGACACAGCGCGTTCCAAATCAAGATATGCCTTGCATGAAACCGCAACGGCGTATTTTACGCTTGTTTCGATACTGTCACTGTAAAATGCAACAACGTCGAAACCTTTCCTTTTCAAAAGACGCGCAAAGCACACGCCCATTTTTATATCTCCGACAACCGATACTTTCAACGTTAAAAAATCTCCTTTACGAAAACGAAATACTTTTAATTCTTTCCATTGCTGTTTTGGTGTTTTCCTTATCGCCGAAAGCGGTAAGACGGAAGAAACCCTCGCCGTTTTTGCCGAATCCCGCACCGGGAGTGCCGACAACGTTCGCCTTTTCCAAAAGCAGGTCAAAGAAATCCCACGACTTCATATTGTTGGGGCATTTAAGCCAGATATACGGTGAGTTTTTACCGCCGGTAAACCAAATCCCCATATCTTCAAGCGTTTTTGCAATAACGCGCGCGTTTTCTTTGTAATACGAAAGCGCCTCTTTAATCTGCGCCTGACCTTCTTTGGTAAACACCGCACTTGCACCTGCCTGCACGATATACGGCACGCCGTTGAATTTGGTCGTCTGACGGCGGAGCCACATTTTGTTGAGGTTCATTCCGTCAAATTCAAGCGTTTTCGGAACGACGGTATATCCGCATCTTGTGCCGGTAAATCCCGCAGTTTTCGAGAACGAACAAAATTCAACCGCGCATTTTTTGGCACCGTCTATCTCAAAAATACTTCTCGGCAAATCGTCCTCAACAAATGCCTCATAAGCGCTGTCAAACAGGATAACCGCGCCGACTTCGAGCGCATAGTCAACCCACATTTTGAGCTGTTCATAGTTGTAAACCGCGCCGGTGGGATTGTTCGGCGAACAGATATAAATAATATCGCATTTCACGTTTTTGTCGGGCAAAGGCAAAAATCCGTTGTCCTCGTTCGCGTTCATAAACACGATTTTTCTCCCTGTCATAACGTTTGTGTCAACATAAACGGGATAAACCGGGTCGGGCACAAGGCAAATGTTATCCTTGTCAAACAAATCGAGAATATTTCCGAGGTCGCTTTTTGCGCCGTCGCTTACGAAAATTTCGTTTTCATCCAGTTCAACATTGTGCGATTTGTAATAGTCCTTTATGGAATTGCGCAAAAAGGCATAGCCCTGTTCGGGACCGTAACCCTTGAACGTTTCCTTTTTGCTCATTTCGTCAACCGCCGAGTGCATTTTTTTGATAACAGCATCGCAAAGCGGAAGCGTAACGTCGCCGATACCCATTTTTATAACCTTTTTATCGGGATTGTTTTTTGTAAAATTTTCAACTCTTTTTGCAATGTCGGAAAAAAGGTAGCTTTCCGCAACGTTTGCATAATTTTTGTTGCTTTTCATATATATGCGCGCTCCTTATATCTCAATTTCTCCGTCAAACACCTTGCTTGCACCGCCCGTCATAAAAACGCCGCCGTCGGTATATTTTATCACGAGGTCGCCGCCGATAAGCTTTATTGTGATGTCGTCGCCTTTTTTGCAGTATCCGTTTTCAACTGCCGCAACCGCCGCCGCGCAGGCACCCGTTCCGCACGCCCACGTTTCGCCGCTTCCGCGCTCCCAAACGCGCATTTTAAGCGTGTGACTGTCGATAACCTTTATAAATTCGGTGTTAACCCTGTCGGGGAAAATTTTGTTATTTTCAAATTTCGGACCGATTTCTTCAAGGTTTAACGTGTCGATGTTTTCGTAAAACACCACGCAGTGCGGATTTCCCATAGACACACAGGTGATGTTTTCCTTTCGTCCGCCGATTTCGACTTTCACGTCCACAACCTTATCGCCGTCAAGACTCACGGGGATTTTTTTCGGGTCAAGCTCTGCTTTTCCCATATCAACAGTAACAAACTGCACTTCGCCGTTTTGTTTTTTAAGCTCCAGCTTTTTAATTCCGCTCAGCGTTTCTATTGTAAGATGATTTTTTTCAACAATTTTGTTGTCATAGAGATACTTTCCGACGCATCTTATCGCGTTTCCGCACATTTTACCCTCACTGCCGTCAAGGTTGAACATACGCATTTTTGCGTCCGCAACGTCCGACGGGCAAATGAGCACAACGCCGTCACCGCCAATGCCGAAGTGTCTGTCCGAAAGGCTGACGCTCAAGCCCTCGGGATTTGTGATTGTCTGATTAAAGCAGTTGAAATAAATATAATCATTTCCGCAGCCGTGCATTTTTGTAAATTTGAGTTTCATTCTCTCACTCCTCATATTGTTGATGTCAACAAGTTCGGTAGAACCTTGCGAAAAACGGCTTTTTATACTGTTTAAAAATGCCGTTGCCGTGTCGATTGAGGTAAGGCACGGAACGCTTCTTTCCACCGCCTTGCGCCTTATTTTAACACTGTCGCGCGAGGGTATTCTGCCCTTTGACGACGTGGAAATTACATATGCCGCTTTTCCGCTTTCAATAAGGCTTATTGCGTTGTTTTCCGACTCGTGGATTTTGTCCACAACTTTAACGTCTATGCCGATATTTTCGATAATCTTCGCAGTTCCCTTTGTCGCATAAATTTCATATCCGAGGTCGTTAAAGCCTTTTGAAATGTCGATAAGCTCGCCCTTGTCGGAGTCTCGCACGGTGATAAACACACCGCCCTTTTTGTTGAGGTTATACCCTGCCGCGACAAGTCCTTTGTAAAGCGCCTCTTCAAGCGTGCTTGCAATACCGAGAACCTCGCCCGTCGATTTCATTTCGGGTCCGAGGTGGGTGTCAACGTCTATAAGCTTTTCAAACGAGAACACCGGCACTTTAACCGCAAAATATGCCGATTCTTTGTATAATCCCGTGCCGTAACCGAGGTCTTTGAGCTTTTCGCCGAGCATTGTTTTCACTGCCAAATCGACCATAGGAACGCCCGTAACCTTTGTGATATAAGGTATTGTTCGCGACGAACGCGGATTTACTTCAATTACATAAAGCTCCTCGTCGTAAACAAGATACTGAATGTTTACAAGACCTTTTGTTTTAAGTCCGACCGCCAAATCGCGCGAGCAGTCCACAATTTTTTTGGTGATTTCGTCGCTCAAGCTCCACGCGGGATAAACCGCGATAGAGTCGCCCGAGTGGATACCTGCCCTTTCGATATGCTCCATAATTCCGGGAATTAAAATTTCTTCGCCGTCGCATATCGCGTCGATTTCAACCTCTGTGCCCATAAGGTATTTATCTATAAGCACGGGGTTTTCGATGTTCTGACTGAGGATTATATCCATATATTCTTTTACGTCCTCGTCATTGTGCGCGATAATCATATTTTGACCGCCGAGAACATAGGACGGACGCAGAAGAACGGGATAGCCGATTTGTTCAGCCGATTTTAACGCTTCCTCTTTTGTCATAACCGTGTGTCCCGACGGACGTTTTATGTTAAGCTTTTCCAAAAGCTCGTCAAAGCGTTCTCTGTCCTCCGCCATATCAATGCTGTCCGCACTTGTGCCGATGATATTAACGCCGTGTTCGCTCAGATAGTTTGTAAGCTTAATAGCCGTCTGACCGCCGAACGCAACCACCACTCCGAACGGTTTTTCGGTGTTTATAATACTCATAACATCCTCGGTGGAAAGCGGTTCAAAATAAAGTCTGTCCGCGGTGTCAAAGTCGGTCGAAACGGTTTCGGGGTTGTTGTTTACAATTATAACCTCATAACCTTTTTCTTTGAGCGCCCACACGCAGTGAACCGACGCGTAGTCAAACTCAATTCCCTGTCCTATTCTGATAGGTCCCGAACCGAAAACGATAATTTTCTTTTTATTGCTGTTTTTATGCTCAATAAACTCCGCCGCCTCGTTTTCGTCATCAAACGTCGAATAGAAATAAGGTGTTTCCGCGCCGAATTCCGCGGCGCAGGTGTCAACCATTTTATACGACGCATAAATGGGATTTTTCACCTTTTCGCCCGAAAAGCTTTCAACCGTGCGGTCGAGATAGCCCATTTTCTTGGCTTTTAAGTAAACTTCGTCCGTGATGTTTCCGTTTTTAAGCGTATTGTCCATATTGACAAGGTTTAAAAGCTTGTATAAAAACCAGTTGTCTATTTTTGTTATTTCGTGAATTTTCTCGGGTGCAATACCGCGTTTTAACGCCTCATACACGCAGAAAATTCTCTCGTCGGTGATGTTTTTGAGGTTTTCCTCAACCTCTTTATCCGACATTTTCATAAACTTTTTGTAGTTTAACGTGTCCTGTGAAATTTCCGCACCGCGCACCGCTTTCATCATAGCTTGCTCAAAGCTTGTGCCGATTGCCATAACCTCGCCCGTTGCTTTCATCTGCGTGCCGAGATTTCTTTTAGCATACACAAATTTATCAAACGGCCATTTCGGGAATTTTACAACAACATAGTCGAGCGCAGGCTCAAAGCACGCCGACGTTGTTCCCGTAACCGCGTTTTTGATTTCGTTAAGGTTATATCCTATCGCAATTTTCGCGGCAACCTTTGCAATGGGGTATCCCGTCGCCTTGGACGCAAGCGCGGACGAACGCGAAACCCTGGGGTTAACCTCAATTACCGCATATTCAAAGCTGTCGGGATTTAATGCAAACTGGCAGTTGCAGCCGCCCTCAACTTTAAGTTCGGAGATAATATCAAGCGCCGCCGAACGGAGCATTTGATATTCTTTATCCGAAAGCGTAACCGCCGGTGCAATAACAATGCTGTCACCCGTGTGAACGCCGACCGGGTCGAGGTTTTCCATACTGCACACCGTTATAACGTTGCCCTTTATATCGCGCATAACCTCAAATTCGATTTCTTTCCAGCCCGATATACATTTTTCCACCAAAATCTGATGAATGGGCGACAAACGAAGTCCGTTCTTCGCAATGTCGATAAGCTCGTCCTCGTTGTTTACAATACCGCCTCCCGTACCGCCGAGAGTGAACGCGGGGCGGATTATAAGAGGATAACCCGTTTCGTCCGCAAACTTCAGCGCGCCGTCCAAATCGTTTGCAACAACCGACGGAATACACGGCTGACCGATTTTTTCCATCGTATCTTTAAATAACTGCCTGTCCTCCGATTTATCTATCGTTTCGGGATTTGCACCCAAAAGTTTAACGTTGTTTTTCTCCAAAAATCCCGATTTTGCAAGCTGCATAGAGAGCGTAAGTCCCGTTTGACCGCCGAGGGTGGACAAAAGACTGTCGGGTTTTTCCTTTTCAATAATTCTCTCAAGCGTTGTAATGGTGAGCGGTTCGATATAAATTTTGTCCGCCATAGCCTTGTCCGTCATAATGGTTGCAGGATTGGAGTTTACCAGAACAACCTCCAGCCCCTCCTCTTTGAGCGCACGGCACGCCTGTGTTCCGGCGTAGTCAAATTCCGCTGCCTGACCTATCACAATAGGACCCGAGCCTATTACCAAAACTTTTTTCAATTCTTTGTTAAGCGGCATTATTCGTTACCTCCCATCATTTGAATAAACTTATCGAACAAAAACGAGGTGTCAAGCGGACCTGCTGCCGCCTCGGGGTGAAACTGCACCGAAAACGCAGGCATATAGCTGTATTCAATGCCCTCGTTGGTGTTGTCGTTAGCATTTTTAAAGCTTTCCTCCGCACCGCCGGGAAGTGTTTCTCCGCACACCGCATAGCCGTGGTTTTGGCTTGATATAAACACTCTGCCGTCCTTATAAACAACCGGCTGATTTGCTCCCCTGTGACCGTATTTAAGCTTAACCGTGTCCGCCCCCTGCGACAGCGCGAGTAGCTGATGACCGAGGCAAATGCCGAAAAGCGGAATTTTTTTCGCACAAAGCTTTTTTATTTCCTCAATAATTTCAACGTTTTCTTTCGGGTCGCCCGGTCCGTTGGACAGCATAACGCCGTCGGGATTGAGCTTCATTATTTCGTCCGCCGTTGTGTACGACGGAACGGTTATAACATTGCACCCTCTTTTGTTAAGCGAGCGCGCTATGTTTTTCTTTGCGCCGAAGTCCATAAGAACAACGTTTTTGCCGTTTCCCTCCAAAACCTCGGTTTTGTCGGCGGTAACGCTTTTAACCGCATCCGTTACCGAATATTTTTTGATAACCTCAAAATCGCCGGGGATTTTTTTGGCAATCATACCGTTCATAACGCCTGCCTCGCGCACAATTTTCGTAAGACGGCGCGTGTCAATTCCGCAAATGCCCGGAATACCGTTTTCCTTTAAAAAAATGCCAAGATTACCTTCACATCTGAAATTAGAAGGCTCCCGGCACCATTCACGCACTATATATGCCTTTAAACAAGGCTTTTTACTTTCAAAATCGGCACTTATAATGCCGTAATTTCCGATAAGCGGAAATGTTTGAACAACAATTTGTCCGAAATAACTCGGGTCGGTAAGCGTTTCAATATAACCCGTCATTGCGGTTGTAAAAACAACCTCGCCGACAACCTCTTTGTCAGCTCCAAAGCTTTTGCCTTCAAAAACAGTGCCGTTCTCAAGAATTAAGTACATAATATCGTTCATTCAAAAGCCTCCCACAGTATATTGATTATATTTTATCATTAAAGCAAAATATAATCAATAGTTTTGTGCAATAAATTTTTAATTTTTGTATAATTATTCAAATTCAAAGTATATTTTGCATAAAAATGTGTATATTTTTATTTTGCCGTACATACTGTATGTGCTTTGGTATGCCGTTTTTGCAAATTATTCACAAAAAAGAATTATTTACAATATTTATGTTGCAAATTTATGTGCTTTATTATATAATAAAAGTTGTATTTATTTTTGACATACAAAACATTAAGGAGCAAAATTTATGAGCAAGGTAATAATTCCGAAAGGATATAAAAGCAATTTGAGCGCCTATCAGACGCAGGGCGCGATTGAGCTTGTAAAGCGTAATTTTGAAAATGAAATTTCAAAATCGCTCAACCTCATAAGAGTTTCCGCACCGCTTTTCGTAGACGGCAAAACAGGTCTTAACGACGATTTGAACGGCGTCGAACGCCCCGTAACGTTTGACATTGCCGAAACGGGAACCGAGGCACAGATAGTTCATTCGCTTGCAAAATGGAAAAGAGCCGCATTATACAAATACGGTTTTTCCGTCGGCGAGGGACTTTACACAAATATGAACGCCATAAGGCGCGATGAAGAAATGACAAATCTCCACTCGATATACGTTGACCAGTGGGACTGGGAAAAAATTATCGACGCGGAAACAAGAAATATTGAATATCTTAAAACCACCGTTAAAGCTATTGTAAAAGCAATCTGCAACACGCTCGACGCGGTCAAGGCGAAATATCCCGCAATAAAAACAAATCTTTCGCGCGAGGTAAGCTTTGTCACAACGCAGGAGCTTGAAGATATGTATCCCGACCTTACCCCGAAAGAGCGCGAAAACACCTATCTTAAAGAGAATAAAACCGCATTCATTATGCAAATCGGCGACAAATTAAAATCGGGCGAAAAGCACGACGGCAGAGCACCAGACTACGACGACTGGAAATTAAACGGCGACATTCTTTTCTATAACGAACTTTTAGACCGTGCGTTTGAGGTGTCGTCAATGGGCATACGCGTCGACGCAAAATCGCTCGACGAACAGCTTACAAAAGCAGGCTGTGACGACAGACGAAATCTTGAATTTCACAAAATGCTCTTAAACGGCACATATCCTCTCACAATGGGAGGCGGAATAGGACAGTCGAGGCTGTGTATGCTCCTTTTGTCAAAGGCGCATATCGGCGAAGTTCAGGTTTCCATCTGGGATGATGAAACGAAAGAAAAATGCAGAAATGCAGGCATTGAATTACTATAATTTTACGGAGGTTAACCAATGAGCAGCGTATCCGAAATTTTCGGCAGTTATGTATTTAACAATACGGTAATGCGTGAAAAATTACCGAAAGAAACGTACAAAGCTTTAAAAAAGACAATCAACGACGGCGAGCCGCTCGACATTCACGTTGCAAATATCGTTGCAAATGCGATGAAAGACTGGGCGATTGAAAAAGGCGCGACGCATTTTACGCACTGGTTTCAGCCTATGACGGGAATTACAGCGGAAAAGCACGACAGCTTTATATCTCCCACCGACGACGCGCACGTTATAATGGAATTTTCGGGCAAGGAGCTTATAAAGGGCGAGCCTGACGCGTCATCTTTCCCGTCGGGCGGTATAAGGGCAACCTTTGAGGCGCGCGGATACACCGCGTGGGATCCGACCTCCTACGCTTTTATAAAGGACGGTTCGCTTTGCATACCCACCGCGTTTTGTTCGTACAGCGGTGAGGCGCTGGACAAAAAAACGCCCCTTCTGCGTTCAATGGAACTTATCAACGCGCAGTCACTCCGTATTTTAAGGCTTTTCGGCGACGATATATCCAAAAAGGTTGTAACCACCGTCGGCGCGGAGCAGGAATATTTCCTCGTTGACAAAAAATATTTTGATATGCGCGAGGATTTAAAGCTTACGGGCAGAACGCTTTTCGGTGCAATGCCTCCGAAAGGTCAGGAGCTTGACGACCACTACTTCGGCACAATTAAAACGCGTGTCTCGGAATATATGAAAGAACTGGACGAAGAACTTTGGAAACTCGGCGTTTTCTCAAAAACCAAGCACAACGAGGTTGCGCCGGCACAGCACGAACTTGCGCCCGTTTTCTCGACGACGAACATTGCAACCGACCACAATCAGCTCACTATGGAGATTATGAAAAAGGTTGCCGAGCGTCACGGTCTTGTGTGCCTTTTGCACGAAAAGCCGTTCGACGGCGTAAACGGAAGCGGTAAGCACAACAACTGGTCGCTCTCGGTTAAAGACGGCGCAAATCTTTTGGATCCGGGCAAACGTCCGTATGAAAACAAGAGATTTTTGCTGTTTCTCTCCGCGGTTATCAAGGCGGTTGACGACTATCAGGACCTTTTGAGAATTTCGGTTGCAAGCGCGGGCAACGACCACCGTCTGGGCGCAAACGAAGCACCGCCGGCAATTATGTCAATCTTTCTCGGCGATGAACTCACCGAAATTTTGGAGTCAATCGAAACGGGAACCGATTACGAACAGAAAAAGAAAGTTAAGCTTGAAATCGGCGTGGACGTTCTGCCGAATTTCTCGAAAGACACCACCGACCGAAACCGCACAAGTCCGTTCGCGTTTACGGGAAACAAGTTTGAATTCCGTTCGCTCGGCTCGTCTTTCTCAATCGCCGACCCCAACATTGTTTTGAACACAATCGTGGCAGACGCACTGGAGCAGTTTGCAAACGAGCTTGAGGGCGCGAAAGACTTTGACAAAGCGGTTGACAAGCTTATAAAAGACACCGTTAAAAAGCACAAAAGAATAATTTTCAACGGCAACAACTACTCGGACGAATGGGTGAAAGAGGCGGAGGCGCGCGGTCTTTTGAACCTCAAAACCTCGGTTGACGCAATTCCGCATTTTACCGACAAAAAGAACGTTGAACTTTTCACAAAACATCACATTTTCAACGAAACCGAACTTGCGTCGCGCCGTGATATTCTTATGGAAAACTATTCAAAGGTTATAAATATCGAGGCGCTGACGATGCTCGATATGACCATGAAAGACATAATTCCGGCGATTTCGGAATACACACTCGTGCTTGCGAACGCGCTTACCGCAAAGAAAAACGCTGTTAAGGGCGCGACGTTTAAAGCGGAGGAAAAGCTTATCGAAAGTCTTTCAAAATTGAGCGACGGCTGTCTTGAACACGCTGAAAAAATCGAAAATGCGCTCTATAAAGCGAAAGATATTTCGGACATAAACGAAAACGCAAGATTTTATCTTGAAAACGTTCTTTCCGAAATGAAGCTTCTGCGCGCGGCGGCAGACACCGCCGAAACTCTGACGGCTGAAAAATACTGGCCGTTCCCGACATATGTAAAACTCCTTTTCGGTGTTTGATAAAAATTTTACGGAGCAAAAGTGCAAAAGACTTTTGCTCCTTTTTGTATAATCGAAAATTTTATGTAAATACTTTCTTTAAAGATGTTTTTTTAAGACACATTTAAAGGAAGATTTTTTATGAAAATTTCGGTTGTACTGCCCGTTTACAACGAGGAAAAAGTGATAGAAAGCACCGTTTGCACGCTGAAAAATTACCTTGCCAAAAATTTTGAATTTTACGAAATTATCGCGGTAAACGACGGGAGCAGTGACAAAAGCGCCGAAATTCTTAAAAGCATTTCGGGCATTAAATTTGTAAATCTGCAAACAAATCACGGCAAGGGTTACGCGGTGAAAAAAGGCGCTCAAATATCGACAGGCGACGCGGTTATCTTTACCGACGCCGACCTTTGTTACGGCGCGGAAAAAATAAAAAATATGGTGCAAAGCCTTGTAAATTCCGATATTTCCATCGGCAGGCGTGATGTATCGCGCGTCGGATATCCGCCGTTAAGACGTCTTTTTTCACAGACGTTCGACATCGTCACCGCGCCGTTTCTCGGCAAAATTGCCGACGTTCAGTGCGGTATGAAATGCTTTTCAAAATCGGCGGCAAGGGCGATTTTTCCGCACGTTAAAACAAACGGTTTTGCCTTTGATTTTGAAATTTTGTATCTTGCACACCGCTTTGGATTTAAAATTTCCGAAATTCCCGTAACTATGCAAAAAACCGAAAAAAGCACCGTCCGCATCATTCGCGACCCGATTTTTATGATACGCGACGTTGTAAAGGTTGTTTTGCGCAATGCCTTTAAAAATGCAGATTTTGAGGACGAGTTTTTAAATGAAAAAACACATTTATAAAATTTTACCGCTTTCGTTTTTGCTGATTTTAAAAAATCTTATATTCGGCTACTTCCCCATTCTCGACGACCATATTCAGTACAGTGCATATTCGCTTTACACAAAAAAATATATTCTCTTTACCGTCGGTACAATTTACAAACGTCCCGGAGCGGCGGTTTTTGACCTTTTTGTATGGCAAAATCTCGGAATGAACATTTCGGTGATTTGCATTACCGTTATGCTTGTTTTGTCGTTATTTATGCTTAAAGAAATTTTTAAAACCGTAAATATAAACATAGGTATTTTCAGCGGTGCTTTTATGCTTTTTTGTCCGCTTAATCTTGAGGCGGTTTATTGGCTTTCCGCTTCGTCGCGCATTGTGACGGGTTTGTTTTTCTGCGCGTTGTCGCTCTATATAATCACCTTTGCAAAGCGGAGAATCGGGATTTTTGCATTTTGGTTTTTTAATCTTTTGTCATATCTTTTCTATGAACAGGCGCTTATTTTTTCGTGTGTAACAACCGTATTTTTTCTGTTTTTCAAAAATAAAAAGCTTACCGCAATACCGATTTTAAACATCGTTTTGACGGGTGGATATTACATAATCTGTGCGCCGTTCGACCGTTTTTCCGCACGTGCGGAAATCGGATTTAAAATATTTCCGCACATAAAATCGCTTGCGGAAATATTTTTTTCTGTTCTGCCGAAGATGATTTTTAAGTCAAAATATTTAGTTTTATCAATAATTGTTTTTGCTGTTTCAGTATTTGTTTTACACAAATTCCGAAAAAAAAATCAAAACAAAAGCTTTAGCGGAATTATCTGCGCATTGCTTATTTTCGTATGCCCGTTCGCGCCGTATTTTATTCTCAAAAATTCATATCTCTCACTGCGAAGCACATTTTTTGCCGTGACTGCGCTCGGCATTTTTCTGGATAACATCACCCTTTCAAAGCGCACCGCAAACACCGTTTCCGCGCTTGTTTTAAGCCTCTTTCTCGCCGCCTCGGCAAGTGAATTTTTTGAATATAAATCAGTATACGAAACCGACAAAACAATTTGCGAAAACATTATAAACTCTCATCTTATCGAGGATAACAAAACGTATTATCTTATCGGGGCAAAGCGTATGTATAACAACATAAACGCGCCGTTTGCCGAGCATATTTTAAACATTACGCAAGCCGACTGGTCGCTCACCGGCGCGGTAAGGGCATATTCGCACAACAAAAATATAAAACGCATTATTCCGATTGAAAACGAAAGCCTTGCAACGCAGAATTATGAAAAAATTTATATTGACGGTAACCTCGAAATTAAAAAATATAGATAAATTTTCAAATTTCTATTTACATTGCGCCGATTTTAAAATATAATAGTAGTGTATAATGTTTTTTAAGGAGAAAATTATGGATAACAAGGTTGACATTCTCGGCGTTAATATAGACAAGCTCGGCATCAAAGATGCGAGCGAAAAAATATATTCTTTTTTGGAGGACGGCGGTCATCACTGCGTTTTTACACCCAATTCCGAAATTATTATGGCGGCGCACCGCGACGAAAACTTTAAAAAAATACTTAATTCCGCGGATATTCTCACCGCTGACGGAATAGGCGTTGTTTATGCGTCAAAAATACTGAAAAATCCCATAACGGAGCGCGCCGCAGGTTTTGACACCGCTATGGAACTTCTCAAAAAAATGAACGACGGCAAAAAAAGTCTTTATCTTTTCGGCTCGAAACCCGGTGTTGCCGACCGTGCGGCGGAAAAAATAAAAAAAATGCACCCGAATATTGTTATATCAGGCTGTGCGGACGGATATTTTGACGCGGAAAAAGAGAAAAAAATTATTGATGACATAAACGAAAAAAGCCCCGACGTTCTGTTCGTTTGTCTTGGTTTTCCCAAGCAGGAAAAGTGGATTTACGAGCACAAAGGCAAGCTCAACGTTAAAGTTATGATGGGACTCGGCGGAAGTCTTGACGTTATCGCCGGCGAGGCAAAGCGTGCGCCCGAAATTTTCCAAAAGCTTAATATGGAATGGTTTTACCGTCTTTGCAAAGAGCCGTGGCGAATAGGCAGAATGATGGACTTGCCGAAGTTCGCGGTTACGGTTATTTTAAAAGGAAAGAGGGCGAAATAAATGGGTAAACTGCTGGTTATCGAGGGCGTGGACTCCAGCGGAAAGGCAACGCAGGCAAAAAAGCTTCTCGAAAATTTAAAAAGTATCGGCTATGATGTTCAAAGCGTTGAATTTCCCGATTACAAAAGTAATTCTTCGGCTTTGGTAAAGATGTATCTCGGCGGTGAATTCGGTAAAAATGCCGAAGATGTGAACCCCTATTCCGCGTCGGCATTTTTTGCGGTTGACAGAGTTGCGTCATACCTCACGAACTGGAAAAAGAGCCTTGACGACGGCAAAATCGTACTTGCCGACAGATACACAACGTCGAATTTTATTCATCAGGCGGCAAAAATTTCGGACAAAGCGGAAAAGGATAAATTTCTCGACTGGGTGTCCGATTTTGAGTATAACAAGCTCGGACTTCCAAAGCCCGACCTTACAATTTTCCTCGATATGCCCGTACCGTACGCAAAAATGCTTATGGCGAACCGTCCGAACAAGATAAACAATTCGCAGACGCTCGACATTCACGAGTCGGACACGGAATATCTTAATCATTCATACCAAAATGCGCATTACGTAGCGGATAAATTCGGCTGGCACAAGATTTTGTGCGTAAAAGACGAAAAAGTGCGTTCGATTGACGATATTGCAAACGAAATTCTGGACACGGTAAAGGAAGTTTTGTAAGTAAAACCTGTAATTCTGTAACAAAATGCTGTCGCTGTCAGCTTTTGCAAACAAAAAAACATTTCAGGACACAAAAAAATCGGGATTTTAAAATCCCGATTTTTGTTTATTTATTATTTCACAATCAAGCTTTCGCCTGTCATTTCGGCAGGTTTTTCAATGCCTGCAATATCAAGCATTGTCGGCGTCAAATCCGCAAGTCTGCCCTCTTTGAGTTTAATATCTCCGCAGCCCATAACAACAAGCGGAACAACGTTCGTTGTATGCGCCGTAAATACCGAACCGTCGGCAGGGTCAATCATCTGCTCCGCGTTGCCGTGGTCTGCCGTGATAAGCATAACGCCGTCCATTTTCTTAACCGCGTCCGCAACTCTGCCGACACACTCGTCAACCGCCTCAACAGCCTTTACAGCCGCCTCCATAACGCCGGTATGACCGACCATATCGCAGTTTGCAAAATTGAGAATTACAGAATCGTATTTACCGCTTTCAATCGCCTCGACAACCTTGTCGCAAACCTCGTAAGCGCTCATTTCGGGCTTTAAGTCGTAGGTTGCAACCTTCGGCGACGGCACCAGAATTCTGTCCTCGCCCTCATATGTTGCCTCAACACCGCCGTTAAAGAAAAATGTAACGTGCGCATATTTTTCGGTTTCGGCAATTCTGAGCTGTTTTTTTCCAAGCTTGCTGATATATTCGCCGTAAGTATTAACCAGTTTCTGCGGTTTAAACGCAACGTCAACGTTGGGCATAAGAGCGTCATACTGTGTCATACAAACGTAATATGTTTTAAAATATTCTCTTGCAAAACCGTTAAAATCTTCGTCAACGATTGTTCTTGTAATTTCGCGCGCTCTGTCGGGGCGGAAATTGAAGAAAATAACCGAGTCGTTCTTTTTGATTTTGCCGTCCTCGCAAACAACGGTAGGAACAACAAATTCGTCTGTTACGTCGTTTGCATACGATTTTTCCATAGCGGAAACAGCGTCGTCTGCCTTTGCGCCGATGCCTTTAACCATAGCGTTGTATGCCTGTTCAACCCTCTCCCAGCGGTTGTCGCGGTCCATAGCGTAATATCTTCCGATAAGCGTTGCAATTTTGCCGACGCCGAGTTTTTTCATCTCGTCCTCAAGCATTTTTACAAATTCAACACCGCTCGTGGGCGAAACGTCACGTCCGTCGGTGAAGCAGTGAACGTAAACATCGGTAAGTCCGTTGATTTTAGCAAGTTCCAAAAGACCGAAAAGGTGTCTTATATGGCTGTGAACACCGCCGTCGGACAAAAGTCCGAGAAGATGGAGAGCCGAGCCGTTTTCTTTGCAGTTTTCAACCGCTTTTTTGAAAGCATCGTTCTCAAAAAACGTTCTGTCCTCAATTTCTTTTGTAATTCTTGTAAGTTCCTGATAAACAATTCTGCCGGCGCCGATATTTGTATGACCGACCTCACTGTTTCCCATCTGACCGTCGGGAAGTCCGACGTCAAGACCGCTCGCGTGGATAACGGTGTTGGGATAGTTTTTCATAAAATTGTCCATATTGGGCTTTTTTGCTTCGTAAACCGCATTGCCCTTGTGGTTTTTATTTATACCGTAGCCGTCAAGTATTGTTAAAACAATCGGTTTTTTTGACATAAAAATCATTGCCTTTCTAAAAAAGTATTGTTAAAAATGTGACCGTATATTTAGTCTAAAATATACGGTCGGGTTTAAAAATTAAAATCAGCTGTTTGCAATAACCGAAAAATCGTTTGCTTTAAGGCTTGCACCGCCGACCAAACCGCCGTCGATATCCTCTTTTGCAAATAATTCAGCCGCATTTTTTGCATTTACGCTGCCGCCGTACTGAATTGTAACTTCGTCCGCAACATCTTTGCCGAACACTTCAGCAACGGTTTCTCTGATTTTTTTGCAAACCTCCTGAGCCTGGTCGCTTGTAGCGGTTTTGCCCGTTCCGATTGCCCAGATAGGCTCATATGCGATGATAACTTTTTTAGCCTGCTCTTTGGTAAGTCCCAAAAGCGCGATTTTTGTCTGCATAGCAACAAGCTCAAAAGTTATGCCCATTTCTCTCTGCTCGAGCGACTCGCCCACGCAGATGATGGGAAGAAGATTATGCTCGAAAGCTTTTTTAACTTTTTTGTTAACCGTTTCGTCGGTTTCGGCAAAATACTGTCTTCTCTCGGAGTGACCGATTACAACGTATTCAACGCCGATTTCGGTGAGCATATCGGGAGCAATTTCGCCTGTGAACGCACCGCTTTCTTCAAAATACATATTCTGTGCGCCGACTTTGATTTTTGTGCCTTTGCAAGCCTCAACCGCGGTTGCGAGCGATGTGAAAGGAACGCAGATGATAACGTCGTTTTTGCTGTTTTCAACAAGCGGTTTGAGTTCGTTTATAAGCTCCAGCGTCTGTGCGGGAGTTTTGTTCATTTTCCAGTTACCTGCAGCAACTATTTTTCTCATAGTGATTATCTCCTTTTGTATATTTCAATATAAAAATACAGTCAAAAGGCATAAGAACCAATCCTATGCCTTTTTGTTGTTTTAAAATTATTTATCGTTTAAAGCCGCGATACCGGGGAGTTCGATACCCTCAAGGTATTCGAGCGATGCGCCGCCGCCGGTTGAGATGTGTGTCATCTTGTCGGCAAAGCCAAGCTGTGCAACTGCCGCCGCACTGTCACCGCCGCCGATAATTGTAACAGCATCTGTTTCTGCCAAAGCTTTTGCAATAGCTTTTGTGCCGACTGCAAATTTCGGGAATTCAAAAACGCCCATAGGTCCGTTCCAGATAACGGTTTTAGCCTTTTTAACAACCTCCGAGAAAAGTTCGATTGTTTTGGGGCCGATGTCCATACCCATCATATCCGCAGGAATTTTGTCCGACGGAACAACAACAGGCTCGGAGTCTGCGCTGAATTCTTTTGCAACAACAGTTTCAACGGGGAGAAGAAGCTCAACGCCTTTCTGCTGTGCTTTTTCCATAATATTTGTAGCGAGTTCGATTTTTTCGTCCTCGCAGATAGATGTGCCGATTTCATAGCCTTTGGCTTTGAGGAAAGTATAAGCCATACCGCCGCCGATAATGAGGTAATCAACCTTGTCGAGAAGGTTTTCGATTACGCCGATTTTATCGGAAACTTTCGCACCGCCGAGGATTGCAACAAACGGACGCTCGGGGTTTGAAAGAGCCTTGCCCATAATTTCGATTTCTTTTTTGATAAGGTATCCGCAAACCGCAGGGAGGTAATCCGCAACACCTGCTGTTGACGCGTGCGCTCTGTGAGCCGTACCGAAAGCGTCGTTAACATAAACCTCCGCCAAAGATGCAAGCGCTTTTGCAAATTCGGGGTCGTTCTTTTCTTCTTCCTTATGGAATCTTACGTTTTCAAGAAGCATAACTTCGCCGTCTTTGAGCGACGATGCAAGCGCTTTTGCGCTGTCGCCGATAACGTCGTCAGCCATTTTTACTTCCTGTCCCAAAAGCTCGGAAAGTCTTTTTGCAACGGGAGCAAGACTGAATTTAGGATTAAATTCACCCTTCGGTCTGCCAAGGTGCGAGCAAAGAATAACTTTCGCTTTGTGGTCGATAAGGTATTTGATTGTGGGAAGCGCACCGATAAGTCTGTTTTCGTCGGTGATATTTTTGTTTTCATCGAGAGGAACGTTAAAATCGCATCTTACAAGCACTTTTTTGCCTGCAACTTCGATATCCTCAATAGTTTTCTTATTAAGCATAATTCATCAGCCTTTCATTTATATAATTTTTTTATATACGTTATTTGCCAAGTCACATTATATACCATATGAAAAAATTTTTCAAGTATTTAAGCAAAATTTTCTGAAACTTTGACAAAAATTTAACTTATTTAATGAAATTTTACGTTATTTTTTAAGATAAGTAAGCGCAATTACGCCTGCGCCCGTGTTTGTGCCGACACTCGCGCCGACCTCACCCACCTCAATATCGGTGATATTTGTCGTTTCTGCAATTTTTTCTTTGAGTTTTTCCACCTTGCCGGGCGCGTTGCCGTGGATAATATAAACGGTGTGCTTCTCGTCCGTGTCAATGTTCGACATCATAATGTCAACCAATTTCGCATAAACTTTTTTTGCACCGCGCACTTTGTCAAGGTTTGTAACAAGTCCGTCTTTTATTGTGAGAACGGGTTTAATGTCCAAAACATTGCCGAGAATTTTTGCGGTGGGGCTTATACGTCCGCCCTTTTGGAGATAACTTAAATCGTCCACAACAAAGATTACTTCGGCTTTATCGCGCAGTCTTGCAATCTCTTTTAAAATTTCGTCTTTGCCCTTGCCGTCTTGCGCCATTTTTGCCGCAGTAACGCCGAGTCTGCCGTATCCCAAAGAAAGGTTAAATCCGTCGAAAACATCTATCGACGCGTCGGGGTGCTCCTCCAGAAACATATCCTTTGCAAGATTTGCGCTCTGGAATGTTCCGCTCGCCTTTGACGAAATCGTTATAAAAATAATGTCGTAATCCTTGTAATACTGCTCGTATTTTTCGGTTATTTTTGTAATGTTAATCTGTGCGGTTTTCGGAATACCGCCGAATTTTTCAAGCTTTTTGTAAAACTCCGACGGCGAAAGCTCGGTTGTTTCAACAAACGTTTCGTCACCGAATATTATATTTTGTCCGAGTATGTCGATATTATACTTTTTCGCCGTTTCAAGACTTATATCGGACGCTGAATCTATCAAAATTTTAACATTTTTCACAGTCAAAAACTCCTTTGTTACCATTCAAATTTTGTAAGCGCACCTTTTTCTTTAAGACCCTTAAAATTCTGCTGTCTGAGTGCCTCGTAAAGCACAACGGCAACCGAATTTGAAAGGTTTAAGCTCCGTGCCTCGTCAATCATGGGTATTCTTATGCAATGCTCCTTGTTCGCCTTTAAAAGCGCCTCGTCAAGACCTTTCGTTTCCTTGCCGAACAAAATAAAATCGTTGTCGCAAAATTTTACGTCACAGTAGTTGTTCACCGCCTTTGTGGTGGAAAAAAAGAAACGTCCGCTCTTGTTTATTTCAAAAAATTCGTCAATGTTTTCATAATATTTAACACCGAGAAAATGCCAGTAATCAAGACCTGCACGCTTTAACTTTGCATCGGTAATTTCAAATCCCATAGGCTTTACAATGTGCAGCTTTGTGTTTGTAACCGCGCACGTTCTTGCAATGTTTCCCGTATTCTGCGGAATTTCGGGTTCTACCAAAACTACGTTGTAGCTCACTTTATATCACCTTTTTTAATTTTTTCCAAAAATCTTTCAACTCTTATAAGCGCTTCGTTAATCTGCTCTATCGAGTATGCGTACGACACGCGCAAGAAACCTTCTCCGCACTCGCCGAACGCCGTTCCCGGCACGATAGCAAGCTTTTCTTCTTCGAGAAGCTTTTTGCAGAATTCGTCCGAACTCATTCCCGTAGATTTTATGCACGGGAAAATGTAAAACGCGCCCTGCGGATTGAAACAGGTAAGACCGAGCTTGTTAAAGCCGTCTACAATAACCTTTCTGCGGTAGTTGTATTCGTGCGCCATTGTTTCTATTGATTTGTCGCCGTTTTTGAGCGCCTCAATCGCCGCAAACTGGCTTGTCGTCGGCGCGCACATAATGGCATACTGGTGCACCTTTGTCATAATTTTTATAATTTTTTCGTTTCCGCAGGCATATCCCAAACGCCAGCCGGTCATAGCATAAGCTTTTGAAAATCCGTTAATGACAACACATCGGTCTTTCATACCGTCAATCGACGCAATGGAGGTGTGATGTCCCTCGTATGTAAGCTCGGCATAAATTTCGTCCGAAATAACCATAATGTTATGCTCTTTTATAACGGGAACGATTTTTTCCAAATCTTCTTTTGTCATAATCGCGCCGGTGGGATTGTTCGGATAAGACAAAATAAGGATTTTCGTTTTGTCGGTTATGTGCGACAAAATGTCATCTTTTGTAAGCTTAAATCCGTTTTCCGCCTTTGTTGCGATAGGCACGGCAACACCGCCTGCCATTTCGGCGCACGGCTTGTAGCACACAAACGACGGCTCGGGAATGAGCACCTCGTCGCCTCGGTTTATAAGCGAACGGAGCGCAATGTCCACCGCCTCGCTTCCGCCGACGGTAACAAGAACCTCGCTTTGCGTATAGTCAAGCTTAAATCTTCTTTTTAAATAAAGGCAGATTTCTTCGCGCAGTTCTTTTAAGCCGGCATTTGCGGTGTAGTGGGTTTTGCCCCTTTCAAGCGCATAAATACCCGCGTCGCGGATATGCCACGGCGTCATAAAATCAGGCTCGCCCACGCCGAGAGAAATCGCGCCCTCCATATTGTTTGCCGCGTCGAAAAACTTTCGTATGCCCGACGGAGGCATTTTTGCTATATGTTCATTCAAAAAATCTTCGGGATTAAAATTTGTCACAGCGTAATCACCTGCCTGTCGTCCTCTATTTTATCGTCAAAAATGATGTTTTCAACCTTGTATTTTTTAAGCACAAAATGCGTAGCGGTGCTGACAATGCACTCCATGGGCGCAAGTTTTCTGTGAACAAAACGTGCAACCTCGTTCATTGTTTTGCCCTCGATTATAACCGTCAAATCATATGCGCCGGCAATAAGAAACACGGTTTTAACTTCGGGATACTGATAAATTCGCTCTGCAATTTTGTCAAAACCCAAACCTCTCTGCGGTGTAACCTTAAGCTCGATAAGCGCGGTTACAATCGGTTTGTCGGTTTTTTCCCAATTTATAACGCTTTTGTTTTTGAGGATAATTCCTCTCTTTTTAAAATCTTCTATGGCGGCGACAACGTCCGCTTCTTTCATATCAAGCATAAGCGCAATCTGCGCAGGGCTTGTGTTGCAGTCGTTTTCCAAAATTTCAAGAATTCTTTCCATAGTTCATACCCCCAAAAAATTTATCGAAAATTTTATCTTTTATCAGATATGTTAAAAATATTCCTATATCGGCGCCGGCAAAATCAAGCAGAACGTCGCGCGCCGTTGCGGTCCGTCCGCCCGAAAAATACTGATGTATCTCGTCGCTCGACGCATAGATTAAACATATTGCAAGCGCGATTGCAATGCACAGCGCGTCGTTTTTTCCGAGCGTCGAAAAAATTGCAATGTACGCAAAAATTCCCATTAAAAGATATATCGAAAAATGCGCGCATTTTCTTATAATTCCGTTTGCGGTAACCTTGTCGTCGCCCTTTTCGGCTTCGAGCTTATCAATTTCTTCAATGCTTTTTCCCGTAACGACGCTTGTAACTTTCTTGCTCACGTCGTCCGACTTCTCGCCCTCCTGCGCCGAAAACCCGAACGCGGTGAACATCAGCGCGCCGAGGCAGACGTATGCGAAAACACATATAACATATCGCCAAAATTTCATTGTTTTACTTCCAATCAATTAAAATCCATATTATTCAAATTATCTCACAAATGACGGTGTTTGTCAATAAAAACAACAAAAATAGGCAAAAAAGCCTCTCCCTTTCGGGAAAGACTTTTTTGTAGGGTAGTATTTATATAACAAACATTCGGAAATTTTCATATTTTACACTATAAATTTACATTATAAGCGACTTATAAATTTTTTCCGCGTCGTCTTTGTTTACGTTTTTACGCGTATTCTGCGGACTTCCGCTTGCAAGCGCGTCCGCCGTCATTTTCGGAATTGCCTTTTCAAATTCCGCCGCGTCTATGCCGTATTCCAAAATTGTCGGAACGCTGCACTCCTTGCATAGCGCGCCGAGCGCAAACACAAATTTTTCGGCGGCGCAAAGCGGTGTATCGTCTTTTTCGGCAACACCGGCCGCAAACGCAAGGTCGGCAAACCTTTCGGGTGCGCCGTCATAGGCAAATTTCATACATTTTTCAAGGAGCATTGCATTTGAAAGTCCGTGCGGAACGTGAAAAAGCGCGCCTATCGGACGGCTCATTCCGTGGACAACCGTAACCGATGAGTTGTTTATGCAAATGCCTGCCTCAAGCGCCGCGGCAGACATTTCCTCACGCGCTTTTTCGTCGTCCCCGTTTCTGTATGCGAGCGGAAGATACTTAAAAATCCGCTTTACCGCCGATATTGCAAGCGCGTCGGTAAGAGGCTGTGCCAATTTTGACGTATATGCCTCAACCGCGTGGGTGAGCGCGTCAAGCCCCGTTGAAACGGTGATGTTTTTCGGCGATGTTTTTGTGTATTCATAATCGACAACCGCCAAATCCGGAATTAAATCCGCACCTTTCAAAAGCATCTTAACGTCGGTTTCGCTGTCGGTTATAACGGTGAATTTTGTTGCCTCCGAACCCGTTCCTGCGGTTGTGGGAATTGCGATAACGGGCGGAAAATCACCCGTCACCTCTATCCCCAAAAACTTGCGCAAAGGCTTATCATAAACCGTTTTAACCGCAACCGCTTTCACCGTATCGAGCGGACTTCCTCCGCCTATGCCGATTAAAAAATCACAGTTATTTTTTCGGTATTCCGAAAGCGCGCCGTCAACCATAACATCGGTCGGCTCGCCCGTTATGCCCGAAAACACCGCATACGGAACGTTCATTTTTTCGAGCGCGGATACAAGGGTTTTAAAACCGTCCAGTTTTGACACGTTCGGGCCCGACACGATAAGCGGTTTTTTGCCCGTTTTTACAATATCGCTCATCGCGCTCTCCAGTGCGCCCTTGCCCGTTATCACCTTTTTGGGAATTAAAAATTCTCTGCTCATTTTAATCTCCCCCGTTTCAGTCTTTGTCCGCTTTGAGCACCGCGTTCAGCATAACGCTTGCGCCCTCGGTGCAATGCTCAACGGTTGAAAATTCAGGCTCGCAGTGGGAAAGTCCGTCTTTGGACTGAACAAAAATCATTGTCGTGGGGAGCATATACGACGCAAACTGCGCGTCGTGACCTGCGCCCGAATGAATGTACTGATGCTTTACGCCCATATCTTCGCACGCCTCTTTAACGTATCCCACAAGTTTTTTATCCCAGTAAACGGTATCCCTGTTCCACGCTTTCTCCACCTTGCAGGTACAGCCGGCAAAGGTCTTTTCTTCAAGGCTTTTTACGATTGCAAGCACCTTTTCAAGCACTTTCGGGTCCTCGTGGCGCGAGTCGAACGAAAAATCGAAAAAGTCGGGAACACAGGTGTGAACGCAAGGGTGGCACACAACCTCGCCAGTGGTGTAAACCAAATCGGGAACACCGAGCTTGTCGATTTCTTTATGCAGATAATCGAGCGCAAGAGCCGCGGCATAAAATGCGTCACGGCGTTTGGGCATCGGGAATGTGCCCGCGTGTGTTGTCTGACCGTAAAATTTAATTCGGTAGTTGAACATTCCCAAAACACAGTCCACAACGCCTATGTCGTTGCCGTTGTCCTCCAAAATCGGACCTTGCTCAATATGCGTTTCAAACATATACAAATATTTTTCGGGCGAAATTCTGTATTCTTTGTCACCCTTAAATCCTGACTTCTCCAGCGCCTCGCCGAAAGTTTTTGTCGGGTCGAGAATACTTTTCGACGCCATCATATCTTCGTATTTAAAGTTTTTGCGAATATCCTCGGGAAGATAATCATAACACACGACACCCGAAATCATCATTGCCGGAGGATAGAGCGAACCCTCCTCGTTTGTCCAAATCATAGCTGTTAAAGGGTGCTTGTGTTCAATTTTATTTTCCGCGACCGTTTCAAGAACCTCCATAGCGGACATTACACCGAGTATGCCGTCGTAGTTTCCGCCGTTTTTAACCGAATCGACGTGCGACGCCATAACAATGCGCTTTGCATTTTTGTCTGTTCCCTCAAGCGTTGCGTAAATGTTTGCCACGTCGTCTATTTCAATCTTCGCGCCGATTTTTTCCATACGGCTGATAAATTCGTTTCGTGCCATAACCGCCTCTTTCGAGAGCGAATAACGCGTTATACCGCCGTGGCCCGCATCGCCGAATTTGCTGAAAGTTTTGATTTTGTCACCCATACGTTCTTTACTGCACTCATACATAAATATCATTCCTTTCCGAATTTACCGTTTTAATCATTCTTTATCGGGCATTTTCATACAGTTTTCCAGAAGATTTACAACGTCGGAAACGGTTACAAAAGCAACGGGGCGTTCCGACTTGTCGTCAAGCTCCAGGATAAACAGAAATCTGTCGTCCCAATCCACAAGATACGCCGTTTTTATGTTTGCCGAAAGATTAAGCTTTGCCTTTATCACACGCTTGTTGCGCGCGCAGGCATACAAAATTCCGTCCCACGGGGTTTTAAAGCTTAATGCCTCTTTTGTTTTCTTTTTAAGCTGAACCTCTGCGGCAAATTCCGAATTGCCCATCGGGATTTCGCGCATTTCCTCGCCTATCAGCCTGAATTTGTCGGGCGTGATGTAATCGGATAGCGGCTCAAACACCAAATCTTTGTAACGCACCGGCATTGTAACACCTCCAAATCAATATTTGCCGTTTATTTCGGCAATAACCTCGTCAACCTTTGCCATTTCTTCTTTAATCTGCTCCTCGGTGATGATGAGCGGAGGACAAATAAGAATCATATTTTCGTGCGAATATGTCATAAATCCTTTGTCTTTAAGCTTTCCGATTATAGATTTCATAATACCGCCGGGGTCTTTGCCGTATTCGACGAGCGGTTCTTTGGTCTTTCTGTCCTTTACAAGCTCAATCGCCGAGAAAAGTCCGATATATCTCACATCGCCGACGATTTCGTATTTTTCTTTGAGCGCTTCAAGCTCTTTTCCGAGCGCATCGCCCGATTTTTTAACGTTGTCGAGAATTTTTGCGTCGTCGTAATATTTAAGACACGCAACGCCTGCCGCGCAAGCGAGAGGATGACCGCTGTATGTAAGTCCGCACGAAAGAACGTGATCGTCGAAATATTCTGCGATTTTTTTGCTTACGCACACACCGCCCAGCTGAACGTATCCGCACGTTACGCCTTTTGCAAACGATACAATATCGGGTTTTACGTCAAAGTTTTCAAACGCGAACATTTTACCCGTTCTGCCGAAACCTGCCATAACCTCGTCGCACACCATCATAATACCGAATTCGTCGCAGATTTTGCGGACGCCTTTCAAATATCCTTTGGGCGGTATGATAACGCCGTTTGAGCCTGTTATTGTTTCCATAACAATCGCCGCAACACTTGACGCGCCCTCGTAAATTATCTGTTCGCGAAGCTTTTCAACATAATACTGCGACGCCTCCTCCTCGGACGCGAAATTTATTTTTTCGCGGTAGATGTACGGGTCGAAAAACTTTACAAATCCCGGTGCACCCGGTTCAAGCGGATATCTTCTCGGCTCGCCTGTTAAATTTCCGGCGCCGTAGGTTGAGCCGTGATAACTGCGGTAGCGCGAAAACACCTTTTGTCTGCCGGTATACATTCTCGCAATTTTCACCGCGTTTTCGTTTGCGTCCGCACCGCCGTTTGTGAAGAACACCTTGCCCATATTGTCGGGCATACGCTCAACAATCATTTTTGCAAGCTCACCGCGCACGTCCGAGCCGTATGCCGGCGAAATGTAGCAATATTTGTCCGCCTGTTCCTTTATTGCGTTTATAATCTCTTTGTTGCCGTGACCGACGTTTAAGTTTACAAGCTGTGACGACATATCGGTGTATCGGTTTCCGTCGAAGTCCCACATATAAATGCCCTCGGCGCGTTCTATCGGAATGGGGTTAAGCCCTTTTTGTTTAGACCACGACTGCAGGTTGTATGTGGTGTGATTTTTCTTGATTTCCATTGCTTTTTCGTTCATTTTAACCGCCTCCGTAAAATTAACTTAATTTTTCAAAGTTGTCGTTTATCTGATACGACAAAAGAAGTTCCGCCTTTTTTTCCGCCGTAAGCTTAATGCCGAAAACATCTTTTACCGCCTTTATTTTGCTGTTCACCGTGTTGCGGTGAAGTCCGTATTTTTCCGCAACCGCCATAACCGAGCCGTCGCATACAAGATATGCTTTGAGAACCTTTGCATAGTCGGTTTTGTATTTTTTGTCATATTCAAAAATTTCTTTCAAATTCTCGTCTGCAAAATTTTTCAAAACCTCTTTGTCATTAACGCCGTATATGATTTTGCTTATGCCGATATTTTTGTAAAACGCGTTGCTTTTTCCGTTTACATACGCAAACTTTCTCGACGCCTCCGCCTCTTTCAAAAGCTTGGGAACATTTCGGTAACTCTGCATTTCGCTTGAAATTCCCATAACCGACGAAACGGTTTTGTTTTCGCATATCGCGTCCAGCGTGTCGGCAAGATTTTTTGCCGAAATATCGTCCAAATCCTGCCTTATTATCACAAGCGAATCTCCGAGTACAAACATTGCGGACGGACCCGATTTTGATTTTGCAAGTATGTTCCACAGCTTTATATGGTTTCTCTGCTCAAATTTTTCGGTCACGTTTTCGCCGTTTATAAAAAATTCAAGGCTCACAACCCTGTACCGTCTTGCAAAGCCGAACCCGTGCTGTTCGAGAAACGAATACGCTTTTTCGCTCTCCGACGGATTTAAAACCATATCTTTAAAGCACTGCGCCGCGGTGGTTTCTATTTTTTCGTTCTCGATAATTCTTCTGCAAAAATCGTATGTAATGTCGATGATGTAAATATTCCACGGCAAGGTAAAAATCGGGAAACCGTGCGCGTCGCAGTAGCTTAAAACCTCGTCGGGGATTTGCGTAAGATACGGACCGATATTCACCACAACGCCCGACGCGCCGTGCGCTTTTAATCGTTTGACAAATTCCAAAAGGGGGTCTTTTCCCACATGTCCTATACCTGTTGTGAACACCAATTCTCCGCCGTGAAGAAAGTCGGGCACCTGCCTGTCCTCAACCATATGCACCCACCTTACGGCATTGTCAAGACCGCCTTTCCCGGCAAGGAGTTTTAAACTGTATTTTGTTTCGGTGTCACTGCACAGCTTTTTTAAACTTATCGACATTTTTCACCGCCCCTTTACATCTGTTTTCGCCCTGTTCTCCGCGTCTTTCCTATCGCACCGTTCGGACAAACCAAAACGCACAGATGACAGCCGACGCATTTTTTGCCGTTGAGATGCGCTTTGCCGTCCGCGCCGATTTCTATAGCCTGATGTCCGCCGTCACGGCAGGATATAAAGCAACGCTGACAGCCTATACATTTTTCACTTTTAAACGACGGGTACGAAACGCTTTTGCGGTCGAGATTTTCGGGACTTGTCACGTTTTTGAGCCCGAGCCCTACAAGGTCTTTTAAATGCTTTATTTTCTTTCTTGCCATATACGCTTTAAGTCCGCTTGTCAAATCGTCTATAATGCGGTAACCGTACTGCATAACCGCCGTTGTAACCTGAACGTTTCCGCATCCGAGAAGAATAAACTGAAGCGCATCGCGGAAGTTTTCTATACCGCCGATTCCGCTGAGCGGCATATCTTTAAGCTCACCGCACACCGCCATATCGCGTATAAACCGCAGTGCCAACGGCAAAACCGCTTTGCCCGAATATCCCGAAACGGCGGTTTTTCCGCTCACCGAGTCATACGGCTCAAATGTTTCAATGTCAAATCCCGTAAGGCATTTTACGGTGTTTATCGCCGCAATGCCGTCCGCACCGCCTTCTTTTGCCGAAATTGCAGGAACCTCCATATTGCCGATATTCGGTGTCATTTTTGCAAGCACGGGAAGGTGCGTTCCTTTTTTCACACATTCGGTGTACCTCTTTACAAGCTCGGGATTTTGCCCAACGTCTGAACCCAATCCCTCGCCCACCATTTGCGGACAGCTGAAGTTACACTCTATAATGTCCGCACCGGCGTCGGTTACAAGCCTTGCAAGCTTGGTCCATTCCTCATCGGTTTCGCCCATTATGGACGCAACCAAAATTTTATCGGAAAAATCTTTTTTCAGCCGTTTCATAACGTCAAGATTTTCTTCAAGCGAGTGGTCTGAAATCTGTTCAAGGTTTTTAAATCCCACAAACGGCGTGCCCTCTTTCCGCACCGCGTCAAACCTCGGCGATGTTTCAACGGGTTTTATAAATCCCACCGTTTTGTAAACCGCGCCTGCCCAACCCATTTTGAAAGCACGCGCGCACATTTCGTAGTTTCCCGCAACAACGGAGGAGGATAAAAAGAACGGATTTTCACACTTTACTCCCATAAAATCAATGCTTAAATCAACACCGTCTGCGTTTGTTTTTTCGGGAAGTTTTTCTGCAATTTTCCGTATTCTTACGGGAAAATCGTAATGTATGCAGTTTTTCTCGCAAAATCCTTCGCACTTTGCACAAACGTCCTTTTCAACAAACGACGGCGCGCAAAATTCATTTTCAAATCTCACCGCACGGACCATTCGCGACGGGTAGAACCCGCTTGGACAAGCCGACGTGCATTTTGCGTTTCCGCACAAAAGACACCGTGCCGATTCCTCGTAAATTTTCATATTTATCACCCCTCGTTGAATATTTTGATAAAATTATTTAAGCGAGCATTTCACAAATTTGCCGTAACCTTTTTCGCCGACAAATTCACCGTTGTCAAATACAAGTCTGCCTCTTGAAAATGTCTTTTCGGGATAGCCCGAAAGCTTTTTGCCCTCCCAGATTGTGTGGTCGCAGTCCGAATGCATTTTATCATTTGTAATGGTAAATTCGGTTTTGGGATTGTATATAACAATATCCGCGTCCTTGCCGGCCGAAATGCTTCCTTTGTCCTTACAGCCAAATATTTTTGCAGGATTTGCCGAGCAAAGTTCAACCGCCTTTTCAAAGGTTATTTTTCCCTCGTTTGCCGCCGACAGCATATAAGGATACATATTTTCAATTCCGGCACAGCCGTTGGGGATTTTTGTAAAATCGTCCTTACCCCAGTCTTTTTCGTACGACTGAAACGGGCAATGGTCGGTTGCTATGGTGTCAATGTCACCGCGGTTTATCGCGTCCCAGAGGGCAAGTCTGCTTGCCTCGCCTTTCATCGGAGGAGAACATACAAAGTTTCGTCCGTCCTCTCTTTTGTAAACGTCACAGGTAAATTCCAAATACTGCGGACAGGTTTCCGCATAAATTTTATATCCCTCGTCCTTTGCCTTTGTCACTGCCTCAACACCGTCTTTGTTTGCAAGATGAACAATGTATAACGGCGTGTCGAGCGCTTTCGCCCACTGTATTGCACGAATATCTGCCTCCGCCTCGACAAATTCGGGACGCGACATATAATGATACCACGCGCTTGTTTTGCCCTCCGAAAGATACTGCGCCGTGAGCGTGTTTACAAGTTCGTTGTTTTCTGCGTGAACGCCGATAAGCGCACCGCACTCTTTTCCCTTTTTCAAAACCCTGT
>ERZ824480.809-NODE-809-length-33391-cov-3.458153_pt1 | contig 33391 bp, 35 predicted proteins | sample MGYA00519861_ERZ824480 | MGnify/ENA primary metagenome ERZ824480 (study PRJEB31778, sample SAMEA3449152) | human gut metagenome | biome: human gut; feature: human-associated habitat; material: faeces | place: United Kingdom | collected 2010/2012 ... | reverse complement strand
TCCGAACACGGAAGTTAAGCTCACCTGTGCCGACGATACTTGCCTGGCGACGGGCTGGGAAAATAGGTCAACGCCAACACAATGAGCCCGAGACCAAACCCTCGGGCTCGCTATATTCCTCCTTAGCTCAGTCGGTAGAGCACGCGGCTGTTAACCGCGGTGTCGTCTGTTCGAGTCAGACAGGAGGAGCCACGACGGTCGGGCCGCTGCCATAAAGGTGGCGGCCCGTACTTTGTATCAGGGGTATGGGCCTTTAGCTCAGTTGGTTAGAGCAGCCGGCTCATAACCGGTCGGTCCGGGGTTCGAGTCCCTGAAGGCCCACCATGATCCGCGCAGCGATCGCGATGCGCACGCGTCCATTTAGGGGAATAGCTCAGCTGGTAGAGCGGCGGTCTCCAAAACCGTAGGCCGAGGGTTCGAAGCCTTCTTCCCCTGCCAGAGACCCGGGCGCCTGTATAAGGCGCTCGGACTCTCAAAACTTCTTGACAAGCGACCGGGAATTTTGTATAATTCTCGTGCTTTATATGGCGCTGTAGCTCAGTTGGCTAGAGCATTCGGTTCATACCCGAAGTGTCACCGGTTCGAATCCAGTCAGCGCTACCAAAAAGGGGGCACATCCTCCGATGTGTCCCCTTTCCAAGTAAATATGGCCCGTTGGTCAAGTGGTTAAGACACCGCCCTTTCACGGCGGTAACATGGGTTCGAGTCCCGTACGGGTCACCAAGCTCTCTGTCTTACGGCAGAGAGTATTTTGGAGGCGTAGCTCAGCTGGTTAGAGCGCATGCTTCACACGCATGAGGTCGATGGTTCGAGCCCATTCGTCTCCACCAAAAAAAGCCTGTAATCCTTGAGATTACAGGCTTTTTTATTTTCTTAAATTATTCTGCAGGTGAGGCAGACACCCCCGAAAAAGACCTTAGCGCAGGATCTCTTCGGCCACTACGCGCTTCGGCACACAGCGGTCCATGGCCTGCTTTTCGATGTAACGGTGAGCGTCCTGCTCAGACATGCCCTGCTTTTCTATCAGCACCCATTTGGCGCGGTTTATAAGGCGGATCTCCGCCATTTTATCTTCCATGGAAAGACTTCTCTGCTCCATGCGCCGCAGGCGCTCCCGCGTGCCGCACAGGAGCTCCATGCATTGCAGCATCATCTGCGGCGACGTCGGCTTCTGAAGCGTCAGCACGCCGCAGGGCGTGACCTGCGCGGACACGTCGGAGTAATACTCCGGCTTTACCAGAAGCAATATCCCCGCGCCCGATTGCTCTGCGAAGTGCTGTGCAAGATGGGTGCCGAATTCATCGCGCAGCGGCGCGCTGATAATGATTATATCATACCGGCTTTCGAGAAGCCGGCGCCGTGCGTCCGCAGCGTCGTACGCAAATTGCACGGGGACGTAGCGCCCGCCGGGGAGCAGCTCACGCAGGGACGTATGAAATTTTTCCGCAGCGGCAACGGACAGCACGCTGTAGGTTCGCGGCAGATACTCCATGCGCATTCCTCTTCCCGAAAGTTTTAGCGGCGCTTACTTCGTATAATACTCCACAACGGTCCGCGGCAGGGAGGAGGCGATAAATTCGCTCGTTTTTGCCGCGGCTTTTGCGTCCGCGAGCGTTGCGGGCAGCGTCTTATACTGCGAACGGACTTCCTCCGACGCGGTGTAAAAGTTGATGTCCGCGCTTGCGGGCAGCTCTGCGCGGCGGCGTATACCGTCGAGACCGGCGTAGATGAGGAGGGTATAGGCAATATACGGGTTGCAGATCGGGTCCGGGGATCGAAGCTCCGCGCGGCGGTACTCGCCCTCGGCGGCGGGAATGCGGATAAGCTGCGAGCGGTTTTCGCTTGACCAGGAAATATAGCGCGGCGCCTTGTAGCTGCCGAAGCGCTGATAGGAGGCCGGCGTAGTATTGAGGAACGCGGTCATGTCGGCAATATGCGAGAGAATACCGGCGATCACCTGCGGCATAATGTCCTCGCCGGTGGAGCTGCGGGCGGAGAGATTGATGTGCATGCCGTTGCCCGGTTCGCTGCGCAGCGGCTTCGGGGAGAAGTCGGCGGCAAGACCGTTGCGCAGGGCGACGGTATTTACGACTGTGCGGAACGTGACCGCATCGTCCGCGGCCTTGACGGGCTCGGCATACCGGAAATCGATCTCATTCTGACCGGGACCCTGCTCGTGGTGGGAGCATTCCGGGCGGATGCCCATCTGTTCGAGCGTCAAGCAGATCTCGCGGCGGACGTTCTCGCCCTTATCCTCGGGCGCAATGTCCATGTACCCGGCGCGGTCGTAGGGGATCGTGGTCGGTTCGCCGTTTTCGTCCCGGCGGAAGAGATAGAACTCCATCTCCGAACCGAACGCGAACGAAACGCCCATCGCCGCGGCGTCGTCTACCGCCTTTTGCAGCAGCGCGCGGCTGTCACCCTCAAAGGGCGTGCCGTCCGAGCGCAGAATGCGGCAGAACAGGCGCGCCACCCGCCCGTGATCCGGCCGCCACGGGAGCAGACAGAGCGTCGAGGTGTCCGGCTGCAAAAAGAGATCCGAGCGCAGCTCGTCGCCGAAGCCGGGGATAGCGGAGGCGTCAAACGCGATGCCGGCGGAAAACGCGCGGTCGAGCGCATCCGGCAGAATGGACATGTTCTTCTGGTTGCCGGTCAGGTCAAAAAACGTCATGCGAAGGAACTTGACGTCCTCCTCCGCGACATACTGCCGGATCTCGGACTCGGAATACTTCATTGCTGCTCCTGCCTTTCTCAATCGGAAACGTACATCTGCTTATAGGGGTTTTTGCTGTCCGGCGTGACGACGGTGTAGGGATCGCGGAGCATGGCATCCGCGTCGCGCCCGAACAGGCGGCAGTACTCGCGCACATAGGGCGCGAACTCCGCCTTGTCCGCCTCCGTGGCGGCATGCGCCGTCACCTGACTCGGGAACGGCACGCGCGACACGTCGCCGCGGAAAACCATTTTCCCGCCGTGCATACCGGTGCAGGGGAAATAGCCGGTGACGGGCTTTCCGTCCGTATGCAGCGCGAGCACAACGATCAGCCCGCCGGCCTGGTATTCACCGAGAAAGCTCCCGGCACGCCCGCCGATCACGATGACGGGCTTGTGTTCCTTGTATTCCTTCATGTGGATGCCGGCGCGATAGCCCGCGTTGCCCTCCACGAAGATCTCTCCGCCGCGCATGGCGTAACCGGCGGCGTCGCCGATGTTGCCGTGGATGACGATCCGTCCGGCGCTCATCGTATCGCCGACGGCGTCCTGCGCGTTGCCGTGCACGGTGATGTCCGCACCGTTGAGATACGCGCCGAGCGCGTTGCCGGGGATGCCGTCGATCTCAATGCTCTTGCGGGACATGCCCGCGGCGATGAACCGCTGGCCGAGACACGCGCTCACGCGGCATTTCGCTCCGGCACTGCGGATCGTCTCGTTCAGCTCGGAAAAGGAGAGAGAGCCTGCTTCTATATAATCCATAGTATCACACCTTTCACCGATTTTCCACAATCATTCTCCGGCGTGGGCCACGCCGAGGATTTCGAGTTCCTTCTCCGTAAGGCCGATGCCGCGGAGCATCACGCGGTTGCCGCGCAGCGCCTCGATGGAGTTGATGCCCATGCCGCCCATCATTTCCTTGATCTCACGCTTCCATGCCGTGACGAGATTCACAAGCCGCTCCGCGCCGACGTCGGGATCCAGCCGCTTGACAAGCTCCGGATTCTGCGTGGCGATGCCCCAATTGCACCGTCCCGTGTGGCACGAGCGGCAAAGATGGCAGCCGAGCGCGAGCAGCGCGGCGGTGCCGATGTAGCAGGCGTCCGCGCCGAGAGCGATGGCCTTGACAACGTCGGCGGACGAGCGGATGCTGCCGCCCGCGATGAGAGAAACGCTGCTGCGGATGCCCTCGTCGCGCAGACGCTGGTCCACGGCGGCGAGCGCGAGTTCAATGGGGATGCCGACATTGTCACGGATGCGCGTGGGCGCGGCGCCCGTGCCGCCGCGGTAGCCGTCGATGGCGATGATGTCTGCACCGCTGCGGGCAATGCCGCTCGCAATGGCGGCAATGTTGTGCACGGCCGCAACCTTTACGATGACGGGCTTTTTATACTGCGTTGCTTCTTTGAGCGAGTATACGAGCTGGCGCAGGTCCTCGATGGAATAAATGTCGTGATGCGGCGCGGGGGAGATGGCGTCTGAGCCCTCGGGGATCATGCGGGTCTTGGACACGTCCCCGACGATCTTCGCGCCGGGCAGATGTCCGCCGATGCCGGGCTTTGCGCCCTGGCCCATTTTGATCTCGATGGCGGCACCGGCGTTCAGACAGCGCTCCTCGATACCGAAGCGGCCGGAGGCTACCTGCACGATCGTGTTTGCGCCGTACTTGTAGAAATCGCGGTGGAGTCCGCCCTCGCCGGTGTTGTAGTAAATGCCGAGCTCCTCGGCGGCGCGGGCGAGCGCAGCGTGGGCGTTATAGCTGATCGAGCCGTAGCTCATCGCGGAAAAGAGGATCGGCACGGAAAGCTCCAGCTGCGGCGGGAGCGTCGTATCGAGCGAGCCGTCGGCGCGGCGGCGGATCGTGTCCGGCTTTTTGCCGAGAAAGACGCGCGTTTCCATCGGCTCGCGCAGCGGGTCAATCGAAGGGTTCGTGACCTGCGAGGCGTTGATGAGAAGCCGGTCCCAGTAGCCCGGCAGCGGCGTCGGGTTGCCGGTGGAGGAGAGAAGGATGCCGCCCGTGGCGGCCTGCTTATAGACTTCGCGGATCGTGTCGCTCTTCCAGTTCTCGTTTTCGCGCAGACAGCAGTCGGTTTTTACGATCTTGATCGCGCGCGTCGGGCAGAGCGCAACGCAGCGCTGACAGTTTACGCATTTGGATTCGTCTGCGAGCATGATCTTTCGCTCGGCGTCGTAGGTGTGGACGCCGTTGGCGCACTGCTTTTCGCAGATGCGGCAGCGCGTGCACCGCTCGTCGCGCCGGATGACCTCAAACGGCGGGTAGATGTATTCGATAGCCATTAGTATTTCCCCTCCTTTACGCGCACGATGACCGGCTCGCCGCCCATCGGTGCCCAGACGTTGCGCGCGTCCGGTTCCATCGCGCGGATGGCGGCCTCCTCGCTTGCAATGAATACGAGATCGTCTTTCTCCGCCATGACCATTGAGCGGAGCTTCAGCCGGTCGTTGAGCGCCATCAGCCCGCCGTTGAAGCCGAGCACGATGGAGAACGGCCCCGTAATAAGGAGACTGGAAAACACCGTGCGCAGATAGGTGAGCCGTTCGGCCTCAGACGCGGCTTTGCCGCGGATCGTGCTCCAGAACGGCGCGGCGATGACGTTGGCCGCTTCCTCCAGCGACATGCCCTGCCGCCGGAGCAGATAGTCGGCAATGTATGTGATGACCTCGGTATCGGTCTGCAGCGTGCATTTGTAGCCGAACATTTCGATGAAGCGACGGTAGGCATCGTAAGACGAGATCTCGCCGTTGTGTACGACCGAATAGTCGAGCAGCGCAATCGGATGCGCGCCGCCCCACCAGCCGGGGGTGTTCGTCGGATAGCGGCCGTGCGCCGTCCAGCTGTAGCCCGCATATTCGTCGAGCCGGTAAAACCGTCCCACGTCCTCGGGATAGCCGACGGCCTTGAATACGCCCATGTTCTTGCCGCTGGAGAAAACGTACGCGCCCTTGAACTTTGTGTTGATGTCCATAACGGTCCGGGCAACGAACTCCTTCTCGTCGAGCTGGAGACGGTGGAGCACCGACGGCAGCGGAGAGACAAAGTAGCGCCAGATGAGCGGTATGTCGGTGATCTCCGGGATGATGTGGATGGGGATCTGCTCGGCCTGCACAAGCTCAAAGCCCTCTTTGAGCAGCGCTTCGCACTCGCGGCGCGTCGCGTTGTCGTCAAAGAAAATGTGAAACGCATAAAAATCGCGGTAGTCGGGGTAAATGCCGTAGGCGGCAAAGCCGCCGCCGAGACCGTTGGAGCGGTCGTGCATCGGGATCATGCTCTTCATGACCGCCTCGCCGGTCATGCGCCGTCCCTCCCGGGAGATGACGGCGGAAATGGCACACCCGGAGGGGATGCGGATCTCGCCTTCGCGCTTCATAATAATCGCCTTCTTTCCGAAAATACAAAAGGAGCTCATTTCCCGAGGGGATAAACTTCCCACGGGAAATGAACTCCTTTGCTCATTAACGCGGAAGATTATAACACCGCGGGGAGAGCGCGTCAACGAAAAAAACCGCAAAAAAACGAAAATTGGGAATTGACAAATCCGTGCAGGGCGCATATAATTTCGCCCATCGAAGGCAAAGGCGTCTTGGAGAGCGATCTCCGAGACGCCTTTTTTATTTTTCCGAAAGAGGAGTGGGATGCATGAACACCGTACCGGAATATTTTGGAAGTCTTGTGTTTGACGACCGCGTGATGAAAGCGAAGCTGCCGTATGACGTGTATGTCTCGCTGAAAAAGACGATGTATGAGGGCGGCACGCTGGATACCGCCGTTGCCAACGCCGTGGCCGACGCCATGAAGGAGTGGGCGGTCGAAAAGGGCGCGACGCACTATACCCACTGGTTCCAGCCGCTCACCGGCAGCACCGCGGAGAAGCACGACAGCTTCATCACCCCCTCGCCGGACGGCGGCGTCATCATGGAATTTTCCGGCAAGGAACTCATCCGGGGCGAGCCGGACGCTTCGAGCTTTCCCTCCGGCGGGCTTCGCGCTACGTTTGAAGCGCGCGGCTACACCGCCTGGGACCCGACGAGCCACGCCTTTATCAAAGACAAAACGCTCTGCATCCCGACGGCGTTCTGCTCCTACGGCGGCGAGGCGCTCGACAAGAAAACGCCGCTGCTGCGCTCGATGCAGGCGCTCAACAAGCAGACGCTGCGCGTGCTGAAGCTCTTCGGCATGGACGATGTGAAGATCGTCCGTCCGCTCGTCGGCCCCGAGCAGGAATATTTTCTCGTGGACCGCGCCATGTTCGATAAGCGCGAGGACCTTATGTTCTGCGGGCGCACGCTCTTCGGCGCAATGCCGCCGAAGGGACAGGAGATGGACGACCATTACTTCGGCGCGATCAAGCCGCGCGTCGCGGAGTTCATGGCCGATCTGAACGAGGAGCTGTGGAAGCTCGGCGTGCTTGCCAAGACCGAGCACAACGAGGTCGCCCCCGCGCAGCACGAGCTCGCGCCCATCTTCACCACCGCGAACATCGCCACCGACCACAACCAGCTCACCATGGAGGTCATGAAAAAGGTCGCGGCGCGCCACGGCCTTGTCTGTCTGCTGCACGAAAAGCCGTTCGACGGCGTGAACGGCTCCGGCAAGCACAACAACTGGTCGCTCTGCACCGATACGGGCGTCAACCTTCTCAAGCCCGGCGATACGCCGCACCAGAACGCGCGGTTTCTGCTGTTCCTCTGCGCCGTCATTCAGGCTGTGGACGATTATCAGGATCTGCTCCGCCTCTCCGTTGCGACGGCGAGCAACGACCACCGTCTCGGCGCGAACGAAGCCCCTCCGGCCGTCGTGTCCATCTTCCTCGGCGACGAGCTCACGGCGGTGCTCGATGCGATCGAGAAGGACGCCCCCTACACCGGCACAGAAAAGATCGTTATGAAGCTCGGCGCGCACGTGCTGCCGCGCTTTGTGCGCGACACGACCGACCGCAACCGCACATCGCCGTTCGCGTTCACCGGCAACCGATTTGAGTTCCGCATGGTCGGCTCGTCCGACTCCATCGCGTGCTGCAATGTCATGCTCAATACCGCCGTGGCGGAGTCGCTGCGCCAGTATGCCGACGAGCTCGAAAAGGCGGACGACTTTGAAGGCGCGCTCCACACGCTTATCCAGCGCACGATCCGCGCGCACAAGCGCATCGTTTTTAACGGCAACGGCTACGACGACGCCTGGATCGAAGAAGCGACAAAGGTCCGCGGCCTTCTCAATCTTCGCACGACGCCGGACGCGCTGCCGTATCTCACCGCGGCGAAGAACGTGGAAATGCTCACGCGCCACAAGGTCTATTCCGGATCAGAGCTCAAGTCCCGCTGCGAGATCAATCTCGACAACTACCGCAAGACCGTCCATATCGAGGCGAAAACGATGCTCGATATGGCGCGCCGCGAGATATTGCCTGCCGTGACCGCGTATGCCGATACGCTTGCTCTCGGCGTCAACGCCCGCCGCGCTGCGGTCGGCGCATCCGTCGGCAGCTACGAGGCGCGGCAGATCGAAAAGCTCTCCGCGCTCTCGGAGAAGATCGACGCCGCGGCGGAAGAGCTGGAAACGGCGCTCGATGCCTACCACGCCATGAGCGAGGTGCAGAGCTCCGCGGAGTTCATCCGCGACAGCGTTCTGCCGAAGATGGCGGCGCTGCGCGCCCCCTGCGACGCAGCCGAAAAGCTCATCCCCGCGAAGAGCTGGCCGTTCCCGACCTATGCCGAGCTGATGTTCGGCGTGAAATAAAGAGCAAAAAGCAAAAGCGCCGCGCGCCGGGATCGTTCCGGCGCGCGGCGTGATTTGTCTGGCGGGATCGAACCGCTGACCTCTTGAATGCCATGGCCGCCATCAGGTATATTTATTCGTCTTACTTATCCAATTTGTCCAAATAGTCCAATTATATTCAAGAAAAATCTATAAAGTTTCATTCTGTACAAGGTGTTTCGCCCTAATTCTGGTCAAAACTCTGGTCAGAAAAGTTCCGCAAAACCCAAAAGTTCCGCGGATTTCACCCAAAATACAGATGAAAGGACGATTTTATGGACTACATGACCATTTCTGAAATGGCTGAAAAATGGAACATTTCAGAACGAATGATACGCAGATATTGCATTGATGGACGAATTGAAGGAACAATTTTCAAAGATAACGCTTGGCTGCTCCCCGAAAATGCGGAGAAGCCAACGCGCCGCGAGAGGGAAGCAGTGAAGCTTCCAATTCTGGTCAAAAAGCTGCAGCGCCAGCGCACCAAGAAAATCTACCACGGTCTCTACGATTACATACAGGTCAACTTCTGCTACAGCTCCAACCGTCTGGCTAGCAACCGGCTCCTGCTCACACAGGTGGAGGAAGTCTACAAAAAAGGCAAGGTTTCCACGGGCTTTGAGCCTATCAAGGTGGACGATCTGATCGAGGCGTATAACCACTTCGCATGTGTCAGCTATATTATTGATAAACTTCGTTAAAAACAGCAAAATCACCCATATCTGCGAGGAAACAGGTCGTTTTAACTACTTTTTCCATGGAAGATCCACCTGCGGCAAGAACAGCAGCTACATTTTTACAGCTCTGTTCTGTTTGTGCAGCAATGCCTTCTGGGATTTCACCAGTGACAGGGACTACAGGCAACTGACCGCTTGTGTAGACCATACCATTACAAACGTATCCTTGAACATAGGGGCCGATAGCATCTGGAGCATTGTTTGTATTAATACGATTCATAAGTTCCTCCCACATGCAATACTTAGTTTGATTTTATTCTGGTATTCCTGAATAAAGAGGGTCGGTTTTGTCGAAAAGGAGAAAACCTTCCCCCGTTTTCTGTGGCGATGCAGATAAGCGACATCGTAGGACTTCTGTATCTCCGACATTTCGGACATCTAAAACTTCCCCATAAAACTCTGTTCCAAATAGACTTTGGTGTGTAAAAGCATCGCCAACAGAAAGCATATTACGACTCCAAAGGTTTGCCATTCTTGCACAAGATCCTGTACCACAAGGCGCATGATCAAGAATTCTATTGCCATAAACGATTACAGAACGATAGGTATGTGAACCCGGGGGGGTAGTTTCTACAAACATAATCTCATTCACCTGTTCTCTTGAAAAGCGAAGAGGATGGATGGGTGCGGGTTGTGCTGTAATGACCGGAAATAATTCCATGGCTATATCAACAATCTTTTTTTTATTTTGGAGATCTAGCGTCAAGCCCAGTTGCTCACAATCTACAATAGCAAACGAATTGCCACCATAAGCAATATCATATGAAAGCTCCTGGCCACAGAAACTAACTTTACGATCGAGGGCGAAGGAAATTACATCGTCATTTATAAAGGAAATGATTGGTGTATCTTTGCGCACTCCACTGGAAATTGCAATGGGACCACGCAGGGTATCAACTTGTAGTTGATCACGAGAACTATGTTGCTCAAAAAGAATTCGCCCTACAGAAAAAAGGGCCGAACCACACATAGCTGCATAACCACCATCAAAAAAGAAAAAAATGCCTGCGCAGCTGTCTTCTCGCTCCGGTCTGGTGATCATGGCACCAACAAGGTTGGTACGCCCGCGAGGTTCTCTCATGGCGCCCGTCATTAACCATCGAAACCGAGTTGTAAAATCCTCAGCCTGTTCTTGTATGGTTTGGCCGCGAAGCCCTATCTCATTTGCATAAAGCACACGAACCGCACAGCCACCTGCATGCATATCTGTCATGCGAATCTTAATCATATGCGACCCTCTTATAAATATGGACGCAAGGGGTTAATCTTGCGTCCATATAAAATTTTATAGCTTCACACCAAACCACGCTTTTTTGCCGTATTGTACATACGGTCAATAACATCCTTAATGGCCCAACGCGGTGTGGCGATTGCAAAGCGAACAAATCCAGCTCCTTCCGGGCCGAAGTCGGTACCATTGTCTACAATGGCAATGGATTCGCTCATGAAGTCTGCTATTGCAGAGGCATCAGTTCCAAAGTACTTGCGGAAATCGATCCAAATCAGGTACGTGCCTTCTAGCGGATAGATATATGCATCCGGCAACTTTTCTTTCAGGTACGATTTGAAGAAATCATAGTTTCCCTGAATATATTCCAACAGCTCGTTCATCCAAGGCTCGCCTTTGGTATAAGCAGCCTCTGTGGCGTTGACTCCGAACACGTTCATAAAGTAATATCCGTCTTTCATAACTGCGGTAAAGAAATTGTTCCGAATTTCATCGTTAGGGATGATAATATTAGAGCAGGAGAGAGAAGCCAGAGAAAAAGTTTTGGCAGCAGAGGTTCCGGCGATAATTTTATCGTAGTCAATACCCAGCGACAGAACAGGTGTCTGAACATAGGGCTTCATAACCAAATCCTGATGGTTTTCATCAGAGTAAAGAAACACATCGTGCTTTTTGCAGATTTCCACGGTCCGAATGATTTCTTCTCGAGTCCACACACGACCAACAGGGTTATGCGGGCTACAAAGAATCATCATCTTTGCCGTTTTGGCCTTTTCTTCCAGATCCTCGAAGTCAATGTAATAATGTCCGTCTTTTTCAATCAAGTTGTTTTTAGAAACAACGCGATCATAAGCCGTAATGGCCGCATAAAACGGACCATATACAGGGGGCTGAACAATTACTTCATCACCAGGGGAGGTAAATGTTTTTACAGCGGTGTGAATGGAGGGGACAATGCCAAAGGTGTTAACAATCCATTCGGGCTTTATCTCATAGTTGTGATGGTTCTTCATCCAATCAACAACGGCCTGCTTGTATTTTTCTGTGGGCATAGTATAACCCCATTCACCAAAGCGAGCCAGGTCTTCCATCCGAGCAATGATTTCCGGTGCGGTCCGGAATTCCATATCAGCAGCATCAAAAGGAAGAATTTTTTCATCAAGGTCTTCCAGGCGAACCCACTTATAAGAACCAGTGCCTTTTCTGGAAAGATAGCTTTCAAAATCGTACTTCATGTATTGTTCTCCTATTCGAAAATAAAAAATACACCAGTCATGTCCCGAGCGTCTACATAAAGTTTTCCGGCCTTCTGGAAGAAATCCAAACCTTCGGCGATTGCTTTCTCCTGAATATACTCCTTGTCTCCGCCGGCGTAAACAATGCCCACAATGTCGCCACCGTAATTTTTGGGAGAGGGACTGCCGAATTCCTCAATATATGCTTCTTCATCCAGCAGGATCGCCTTTTCAATACTTGCTTTTACAATGGTATCGCCAAGAGCGTCGTTTACATCAGCCATCTGTTTTGCTGCTGCTGTTGCCTGCGGAGTGGGATAAGCATAATAAAGGGCAACTGTGTCATACACGCGATTGCGGTGCGCATACCGGCCGTTCTGGAAAATAAGCTCCCGATTCTGTGTCTGGACGGTACCCAGATGAGTTTTTGGGAACGCATCAGGCAAATGTGAAAAGAAACCGCGGAAAGTAGCGGGACCTTTCTTTACGCCATGATCAGCAGGCCTGGTACATGCTGCATTTTCCGTGGTATTAAGGCCGTATTCATCCATGCGCGTTTTAGCCAGATCCGGATCTGACACACAAATTGCAGCCACGTGTATACCGCCATTATTGCCCACATTGACGGTGCGACCCCCAAAATCCAAAATCCGATTTTCCCCAACAGGGCAACATTCTAAAAAGGAACCATCAAAGTTAAAGTATGAGCAACGCATATCTGGCGTCATGTCTGCCGGAGCAACTCCGGTAGTAAAGCCAAGGCGCATCATAAAGTCACAAAGCTCAGTGAGTTGAGTTGTGTCAATTTCATAATGGTCAATATAAAACTTGGTTTCAATTCGCATAAATAATTATCCTTTCTCGTCATAAAATGCGTTACACGACTAGAAGAACAGGGATTACATGGCTATGGAAGCCCCACCTCCTCCTTGCGACAAATTGTTAAGGCGCTAACCAATATCACTATAAATGCACATGTAATATTTTGTCAAGAGTGATTTTTTTAATTACTTGATTTTTTTGATGAAATATATATACTATATGTGTATATTAGACGATATGAAAGGGTTGAAATTTGCGTTGGCGAAAGAAAGTGAACGGCCGCTGAAAGAAGTATACACCACATTAAGCGGTAAAGCGGATCTGCTGTATCAATTTGTTACGTACTTTAACGATGCTGCCAATGCCCGCCATACGACCATATGCGGACAAGAAGTAACACTGGTGGAAGCTCATATTTTGGGGGTTGTTCACAATAATCCGGGGGTTTTGGCAACCCAAATCGCGACACAGTGGAAACGGTCCCGCAGCGCGATTTCGCAAATTATAAATAGATTGGAAAAAAAGGGCCTTCTTTGTCGAAAGAAACAAGACAGAAATGAGAAAAATTTCTGTTTATTTACCACTGAGATGGGAGAGGAAGTCAGCAAAGCTCATGCGATAATGGACGCAAAGGAAATGTCTGCGATTATCCTAGATTTGATGGAAGATTACACCGATAAAGAATTGGAAGCTTTTTTTTCCGTGCTGGAAAGTTACACAAAACGCTTGCGTGATTCCGTATAAAAATTTTTATGATCAAAAAGAGATGCGTTGCCAATGGGGCGTCGCATCTCTTTTTTGTTAAGCACATTCTCATTTCTACTTGTGCAAAACGGAAAAATTAAAAGTTAATTTATGTATAATAAACAGAATTTATTATTATTTTCAAAAATAACATTGATATTTTGACAGCGCAAATATATAATGCAATTGCGACATGTTAATGACATAAACAAAACAGAGGTTCTTATTTGGCGCTATCCGTTTTTTTCTCCACTTTTGCATTCCAAAGTTTCGATTGCGATGAGGTTCAGTTACCCGACAAGAAGCAATATTTTTTCAAAAAACAGAGAGTTTATATGAGAGGAACGGTTTTATGGACGAAAGTAGAAAAAATAAACCTTTAGGTAAAATGAGTCTTTGGGCCATAGGATTTGGTGCTATAATCGGTTGGGGCTGGGTAGCCATGGGCTCCTACTGGATTGGAACCGCAGGTATTCTCGGTACAGTCATCATGTTAGTATGCATTTGCGCTTTGATGATGATGATCTCCTTGTGTTATACGGAGCTTACCTCTTCCATGCCCCGCGCAGGTGGTCCGCAGAACTTCGCATGGCGAGCGTTTGGCCCTAAAATGGCGTTTGTGGCGGCGTGGATTAGCCTGTTTTCTCCGCTTACTTTTATGAGCTGGATGAATAACGCCATGATTTCTGCGCTGGATTATGTTTTCAATTTCTCTTCCAGTCCGCTTTTGTATACCATTGCTGGTACCGAAGTCCATCTTGCATCCCTGATTGTCTATGAAGTTCTTGGTCTTGGCATGATTATCATCGGTTTGCTGGGCATTAATGTTGTCTCCAAGGTGCAAAATCTTGGCGTTATTGGCATGATTATTTTGGTTGTTGTTTTTGTCGGAGCTGCCTTCTTCAAAGGAGACAGTGCAAACCTCCAGCCTCTCATGCCCAACGGTATGGGTGGAATATTTGCGATTTTGCTGACATCCATCACCTTCCTTTGCGGTTTTGAGTGCGTTTCCAACTCCATCGAACAATCACATGTGCCTTATAAATCTCTTGGCAAGATTATTTTCTGGGTTATGGTCGCTTCTGCCGCGTGGCTCATTATCACTCAGCTTGCAACCGCGCTTGCTCTGCCTTATGAAGTTGTAACGACTTCCTCCCTTTCTGCGTTTGACGCCATGTCGGCACTGTTCAACGGCGCCAGATGGACCACTTTGGTAATGCTCGTTATCGGTGTGCTTGGAATTGTCACCTCTTGGATTGCCTGCTCGATCAATTCTTCGACCATTACTTATAATATGGCGCGAACCGGTATGCTGCCTAAATGGTTTACAAAAACGAATAAGTATGGCACTCCCTCCCGTATAATCATTATTATTGGCATCATCATGGAGCTTTTAGGATTCCTGGGTGGGTCTGTCAATATTCTTTTTGCAACTACTGCAGGTTTCTCGATCTGCATTTCCTACACCCTGGTTTGCGTTGACTTCTTGGTTCTTAAAAAGAAAGAGCCCAATATGAAGCGGCCGTTCCGTACAAACATGGTGGTCGGTATTGCTGCTGTGGCGGTTGGCATTCTGCTTATTATTTTGGCACTGCCCGGTATGCCTAGCGGTCTGAAGTGGCCCCTTGATATCCTTGTAACTGCATTTTGGATTATCGCAGGCGTGTTGATCTATGTTTTCTATGTCAGAAAAAAGGATCGCCTGAAAACCATTGATGACAAGATGACAATATGCGCGCGATGCTCGTCGATGAAAAGACATTACAAAACTAAATTGTACACTAGCGATGAAAAAGTGGCGGGGTATCCCGCCACTTTTTTTCACCGAGAGTATCCTTGTCCTCAGATATTGTCTCTGTTGTAAATGTACGGATCAAATTATGGGGCTTTTTCTTGACTTCTGTAGTTCTAAAAGATACGCTTGTGGAAATGATGCTAAAAGTTATTGACAAGTGTGCGGCGGCGTATAATCCGGGTTATAAAACAACTGAACGATTGTTTTAGAACTTGGGGAGATAGATTTGGACTACGGATACGCCAGAATCTCCAAACCGAAGCAGAGTATAGAGAGACAGATACAGAATATCAAGGCCGCTTTGGATCTATGAAATTATGATTTCTTTGTCTGAGTGGATATGTGATCATGCCGGCCTCCGATGGTTTGAATTTTGGGCAACAAAAAAGCGCCCGATTATATGGCAATCGAGCGCTAAAAGTATGCTGTTGTTGCTTGGTAGCATGACCTGTTAACGAGTGAGAACACTTGACGATACGAATATAAAAGATTTCATCGAAACCATCATCACCGTGAATAATGTCCTCGCAATAGAACTCCTCATAGGGTTCAAAATAATCCGGGTTATCCACCAGCTCCCCGGTCTCTTCATCCATGATGTACTCATCCTCGTCGCAAGTTATCATCTCAGAAACCTCGGCATCCGCTTCGAATATCAAAGCCTGAAATACATCACATGCTCTAGAAAGAGCCATGTTTTCGTCGACACGCTCCGGGAAAATATCCTTTGCGAACTGAACAATTTCCTTAAACTCCTCTTTCTGAACGTCGATGTCATATAACTCCACATCATTATCAGTAAAAGAAGACCGTTCCTCATGATATCCGTTGAAAAAATACTGCTCTATACCGCCGTTGCATGCCGAACGCTCAGATACCGGATAATCCTCAAACATCTGATCCAAGGGTCCTTTTATCCATGCGTCAACCCGATCCGGCAAATCAAGGTCTGTACAATGACGTTCCAAAGCACAAAGCCCTTCGTGGGTACGTGCCTCATTGACAAAGCTGAGAGTACTCATCCCGTAGCGCCGATGACAATACTGCTCCATTGATGCCAGAAGATCCCGGATTTCATGCTCTTTCAAAGTAATTCCAGCGTCACCATGTGTTTCCGTGACGCCCAAACCATCCGCTTTCATGAACCAATAGGTAGCGACAAGCTCAATGCTTCCATCCTGCACATTGTAAAATGAATAGAAATTGATGTTCTCCAGAGAGTCGAACTCCTGCTTTGAAAGATCCGACTTGAGGATATCCTTCAAGCGGTTTACAAGACCGCTCGTAGAGATCAGATAACCGTCTATGCATGCATCCGATCATTGTCTAAATCCTCATAGACTATTGCGCGGATTTTTGTCCAATCGCCAGGTACTTCATGTTTGATGAAATCTTTATAGATTTGCAAACGCGTGTTACCTTCAATTACCACATGACTGCCATCCGCACGCTTATTGACGACAATCGGATGAATAATGCCGCCGTTTTCTCGGATAGACTCCCGGAGGCTTGCACATTGATTGGCATGACCCTGAAAGAAATTGCGGGTGAGATTGTTGTTTTGGTGGCTGCAAGCATCTATATTGCTGCGGCATCCCTTAAAAATGGGTTATGGACAAGAAATATACAGCCAACAATAAAGAGCAATTTAGCTACAAGTATTATTCCTGCACTGATTCTTGGAGTATTTTGGACAATACGCTCCATTGTTATATTGGATAAATCCATTTCAGAAAGCTCCGTGCAGATTGTTATTGCGGTTCTTTCTGCCTATGTAGTCTGTTTTCTGATGCTTGAAATTTTGCGACGAGTATATAAACATCAGCGGGAGAAACTGGATGATGTTGAGGAAGAAGGGAAGGGATGATTATGTACTGTGAAAAATGGGGTGCAGAAACATGAAGTTGATTTGGAAAGGCAAAATGACCACGGATAACCTTTTCATTCCCGATAATATACCGGATAGTGCCAAAATGCTTTCAAGTGAAAAATACACATGGCTTGCATATCTTTTGGTTGTACCGATCTTAGCGATTGCTTATGCCGGAATAGTGATCCGAAGGCCGTATGTCGTAGGTATTGCCTTTAATAAAATTGCATTTTTCATTGGTGTAGGATTGTCGATCGTTTTTCTTGTTGTGCATGAATTGATACACGCATTATGCTGTCCCAGAGACACTACAGTTTTTGTTTATCTTACTTCTGCTGGGATTGGTTGTGTGCCGGCGTGCGGTTTGAAGAAAAACCGCTATCTTCTGGTTGCCTTAATGCCAACGATTGTGTTAGGCGTTATTCCTTTTATTATATGGATATGCTTTCCCGGCATGAGTGTCATAATAAGCTCTATTTTGTTTGCGTTTTCTATTGGCAGTCTATCAATGTGTGTCGGCGATATTTATAATGCCTTTCTTGCTGCCCTTAAAATGAATAGGCACTCCGTTCTTGTTACTTCAAAAACGAACATCTATTACTATAACGAATAACCATTGATATAGTTTGTCCGAATTGACTTTGAGCAGTTCAGCGCTGGGCTAGATATTTCGGTAATCGCCGCATAAGAAAAAGCACCGAAATCAAGCGATTTCGGTGCTTTTTGGTGGAGATAAGCGGGATCGAACCGCTGACCTCTTGAATGCCATTGACGGCCGCGTGCGCGTCCATCAGGGGCAAGCGCTCCAAAAGGAAAAACCATTGAAATACAAGCACTTTTGCGTATTCGTTGCTTTCGCACACTTTACTTTTCTGCTTCATGCGCGCTTGATTTTTGAAATAGATTGTTTACGGGGCTGGATTACAGCCCCATTTCCTTTACTCTGCGATAGAATGTGTTTGGCTTCAATCCCAGCTCTTTCATGGCGGCGGTGGCGGTAATTTCACCTGCCCGCCACTTCTTGCAAAGGGCTTTCATTTGCGCCTCGTCATAATCAATGGGCTTGCGGCCTTTATATTTGCCCTCGCTTTTGGCGATTTCAATGCCCTCGCGCTGCCGCTCCAAAATGTTCTCCCGCTCCAATTCAGCCAGAGCTCCGAACACGGTCAGCATGAAACGCCCCTGCGGAGTGGTGGTGTCGATGTTCTCTTTCAGACTGACGAACTCCACGCCCTTTTCGGTCAACTCTGACACAATGGAAAGCAAGTCCCGCGTGTTTCGTGCGATTCTGGAAATGCTTTCGACTACTACGGTATCGTCCGCCCGAACGAAAGCCATCATTTCCTTAAAGGCAGCGCGGTCTGTGTTCTTGCCGCTTGCCTTGTCCACAAATACCTTTTCGGCGTTCTGCTCTTCTGCCATTTTCAGCTGACGCGCTTCGTTCTGCTCGATGGTAGAACAGCGCACATAGAAAACCCGCATTCCAAAAGCCCCCTTGCTTTATCTGCTTTTATTCTATCACAAATCCGGAAGTATGTCAATAGGATATATTCACAATTTGAAATATTTCAAAAGTTATGATATAATATATGTGAAACAGAAAAGCAAGGGGATTTTCATTGTCATTGGGCTATACCCTAATGAAACGGACAGAGAAAGGAGCGGGACACACGCCCCGCTCCACGGATATGTAAGAATTACAGACCAAGCAGTTGTTTTTTCTTCGCGTCAAATTCTTCTTGCGTAATAACGCCCATATCAAGCAATTCCTTAAACTTCTTGAGTTCATCAGCAGCGGAAGTCTGCTGAATTGCAGCGGCGCTCTTTGGGGTTTTCAAAGATTGCAGTACATTATCAAAATCTGCGATAATGTTATTGACAACATCTCTCTCAGGCTCACCTATTTTTATATCATCGCCCAGCGTATCGATTATTAAATACCCACCGATTGCAGACCACGATTGACTGATAGCATTGATATTCTCGATGTTGAATGATTGCGCCGTATAGCTTACTTTCAATAAGCCTTTTATCTGACCGCCGATAAGCAATCTTTGATTCGTCAATGCCACACCCACGGCAAAAAGCATAGAATTGTTCTTCCGTACCGCAGATGAACCTGTGAATGCAAATAAAACATCCTCATCCGGACGTAGCATTTTTCCAATTTCACAAAATGCTTTTTCAAACACGGGTGCAGTTGTGGTTAGTGCTTGATATTTCCGTGCTGCTTCCATCATTTCATTTACTGTTTTCATGACCGACACCATTACCTCATTTCATGTATTTTTGCGTCCATAACAACGCGCACCGTTCCTATTTCTGCAATAAATTTTCAACAGCGATACGGATATTTGCGGGAACGCCCTTCATTTGCACATACTTTGACACAGAGGAGGGGCTGCGCCCCATTTCATTCGCCACAGCGGTATAAGTGCCTAATTGCCGATATAACCTCTGCATTTCAATGATTTCCTCCGGCGTAATTCTTGGCGCGCCCATATTACTTGTCCGCCGCTTTCTTACCGCCGTCTTTCTTGGGCTTGTCAGCAGTTTTCAAGCAGTTGTCGCTGTTCGCCATGCACTCTTTCCACACGTCATCTACAAAGGACTTGAAGTTCTTTTTCTTGCTTTCATCGCCGGAAATGTCCATAACCATTTTGTTGTAAGCCTCTAACTTTTCACGATAGTTCCACGGCAGGGTGATGGTTTTCTTGTCGGTATCGAGAATAACGCGCATAATCCATTCCTCCACAATAAAAAATGTGCAAAACACGCGCCACGCGCCGTTTGCACAACCCATTATATATATATATATTGTCAAGGATTTTCCCGAAATTTCTTGAAAAATGCAGAAAATTATAACGTGAACGTGTGAAAACAGCGTATGCCGTGTGATTTCAACGCGATTTTCTCGGATTTCTCATAATAATCAAGCGAAATACAACGGAAACGGTGAAAAACAGCGCGTTTTCGTGTCCGACTTGCCCACGCAGAACCGCCAAAAGAGAAAACGCGCCGCGACTTCCCGAAATATATCCCGCCACCCCTTTTTCATCGTGCTTTCATTCAGCGTTCTTTCTTTGATACAGTATAAAAAATTTGATATAATATACTTAGAAAGTTAAGAAAACCATACTTTCAAATATAGATTTGTAGAGAAAGGAGACGCAAAAATGGCGAATATTCAAAAGGACATACTGTTTGACCATTTCATCAGCGGCATGGAAAAGGAAATGCAGGCAACGCTTAGAATGATGTATCTGAATAGCTGCAACATTGATGAAGCAAACCGCCGCCGGGAAATGGAGCAAATGAAAGAAGAAATCGTGCAGGACGTACTTTCCCACATTTCCGCCACGGTGGACGTGTCAGAGATTTTTGACGCAATCGACGGCTTGAATGAGAAAATTGAAAGCCTCGGAAGATAATACATCATCGGCGGGAGGGGCTTTCCTTCCCAGCCGTTCCAATAGAGAAGGAGAAAACGGAGAATGCCGAACACAGTACCAAATCAACGGCTGATAGCCATACACAGAGAACGCGCCGCGTCTGACTTCCTCGGTATCAAAAACAGTCATTGGCAAGCTGCGGCGCGTGACCTCGGCGCACACGCGCTCATGCTTTACTTATACTTTGCGTCCAACGCCAACGGCTATCTGCTTGCGCTCTCGCCCGCTGCCATACGGCAGGCGGTGGGAATGCCGCAGTCTACATACCGCGACCAATTTACAAAGCTGATAGACAGAGGGTATCTTGTCCAGCGCGGGGACAGCAACACCTATGATTTCTATGAAACACCACAGCGCGCCACGCATACAGAGAAAGACGATACGGCCAGCGGCTATGACTTTACGGCAGACGCTTTTGCAGCGCCGCAAGCCGTAAATAACGGCACGGCAGAGGACAGAGAAATAAATATAAATATTACAGATAAGATAAATAGTTTCGGCGGGGAGAAACAGGTTTCTCCCACGCCGTCAGAAAAGAGGTTTGAATTTTAATGACAGCTTCGGAAATGCTGGACAGCCTGAACGCAGTCTATACGCAGATAAGAGCTGACCAAAAGAAAGAGGAATATGACGATATTCTCATTGCGGCGGAGGAATTGGTGTATTTCCTCCGTAGTGAATTGGGGGTCAATCCTTTTGCTTATGGAGCGATAAAGGACGAGCCATTTGTGTTTTGATATAACGCAGTAGGAGCGGGAAGTGCAAACCTCCCGCTCCGTTTTCGTTGTCTGACAGATATAAAATCGCCGCCACCCACGCGCCCCGTGTAAAGCCGTCAGCGGCCTTTGGCAGGCATTTTGATTTTCGCGCCGCTGGCTTTCATTTGCGCCAGCGGGGAAAAGTTGTCGTAGTTCTTCGTCAAATCCGCGTCGTAAATGGCACAATAGTGTTTCGTCATGGCAAGGGTGGAATGTCCAAGGAGCTTTTGGAGCGTGAATGCATCCCCGCCGCAGTCAATCAGATATTTCCGTGCGAACGTGTGGCGGAACAAATGGATAGATGTTTTTTGCACCCCGCGCCGCGTGTTGTACCTTGCGATAGATTGCCGCAAGCCGCTCTCCGTCAGTTGTGTACCCGTTTCTGTGCAAAAGAGATAATCCGTAGACTCCCCGCCACGGTATCGCCCATACTCCCGCAGAATGGCAATCATGGGGCTGCAAAGGGGAATGACCTGCGCTTTTCTGTTCTTCGTGTGGCGGTAGAACACAACGCCGCCGTCCAAATCCACGTCCCGAATTTGTATCGCCCTGACCGTCGCGGCGCGGCTCCCGCAGTTCAAAAGAAAATTGATAATCACCCAGTCCCGATATTCCGCAAAGGTTGTCTTGCGAATGTCGGGCTTTTTCAGAAGCGCGGTCAGCTCCGCGTCCGAATAGGTTTCCTTTACCGTTTCCTCTGCCTTGTAAAGCGGGATATTCAGACGGGTCAGCCCCTGCTCATTGCACCAAGAGAAAAAGGATTTCAGAACCCGCGTGTAGCTGTTGATACTGTTGGGAGAAAGCCCCGCGTCCCGCATGGAAACAATCATATCGTCCAAGTCTGCCTTTTGGAGTGCGGCAATGTCCGTCCCCGTGTCCAAGTGCCGTGCCACGGCTTTCCATTGGGAGGAATAGCTTTCCAGCGTCTTTTCCGCAAGCCCTTTTGCCCTGCGGGAAAGGAGGAAATCGGCAAAGGTTTCATCCAATGTGGCGGTGCAATTCATCCTGATTTTCTTCATTTACCTGACCTCTTGATTTTCAAAATTTCCATCAAAAATCAAGCGCACAGGCGGCTTTTGCAAATACTGCGATTTTTCCACTTTTGGAAAAGAAAAAACCTTGAAATCAGATGATTTCAAGGTTTTTCTTCACTCTCTCGAGCTTTTGGTGGAGATAAGCGGGATCGAACCGCTGACCTCTTGAATGCCATTCAAGCGCTCTCCCAGCTGAGCTATACCCCCACAGGCAAGGTGTATCTTATCAGAAAACAGCACGAATGTCAAGAACGTTTTTGCATTTTGGCGAAAAAATCTGCGCGGCGGACGCGCCGCCGCGCAGAGCTCTTTTTCCGTTTGTATGTGCGTCCGCGCGCTCACGCCTCACAGTCGCTGCGGATGATCCCGGCGATGGCGGCGGCCAGCTTTTTGTGGCCGTCCGGGTCGAGATGCTCGCCATCGAGCGCGCTCATCTGCGTGAGCGTTCCGGCGTCAAGAAAGCGCAGACCGTACGCCTCGGCGATCATGCGGTACTGCTCTGCCACGCCCTGCGACACGGTGAGCGACTGCGCGTCATACTCCGGGTCGCGCTGCGGCGCGGACGCACCGAGCGGCGGCGGGCACACGAGCAGGATCTTTGTCCACGCGGGCAGCATGCCGATGACGAGCCGGATGAGCTTGTCCATGCCGATGCCGACCTCCTCGGCGGAGCGGGTCTTGTCCGCCTTGCAGTCGTTCGTGCCGAGCATGAGCACGATGTACTGCACCGGGCCGTGACTCTCGATGCTCAGCGGCAGCGTATCGAGCGCGGAGCGCCCGTCGCGGTTGCTGTCCGGAAAGGCCGCTGTGCGGCCGATCAGCCCGTCCTCCGCGACGTAATACCCGTCACCCAGCAGCGCCTGAAGCGCGCCGGGATAGCGAATATCGCGCCCGTAGCGGTGCTTCCAGTCGGGCGTAAAGCCGTACGTATTGCTGTCGCCGAAGCAAAGGATCTCGATCACACCGCGCACCTCACTTCAGGAAGCCGCTGATGATCTGCTCCTCGGCTTCCTTCTCGGTCAGACCGAGGGTCATGAGCTTGTTGAGCTGCTCACCGGCGATCTTGCCGATGGCCGCCTCGTGGATGAGGCTGGCATCGACGGAGTTGGCCGTGATCTCCGGACGCGCGCCGACGACACCGTTGTCCATGATGATGGCGTCACACTCCGAGTGACCGGCGCACTTGTTGTTGCCGCGGATGTTGGAGTTGAACATCTGGCTGGAGTGATCCTTGGCCACGGAGCGGGAGATGACGTTCGTGCTCGACTCATAGCCGTCGAGATCGACGGAGAAGTTCGTCTCCGCGTGCTGATGACCGTGGGTCATGATCTTTTCCTTGATGATGAGCGTGGCGCCGTCGGCCAGATGTGCCTTCGTGTCGCGGATGGTGGAGTCGATGCCTCTGATCTGGGTCATCTCCATCTCCATGTAGGCGTTCTCGCCGAGGTCAACGATCGTTGTCGGGTTCATGACGTTCTCGCCGTTGCCGTCGCCCTCACCGTAGTGCTTTTCAATGTAGCGCACGCGGGCATTCTTGCCGACGAAGAAGCTGTGGATACCGTCGTGGCGGGACTCCTGCGTGCCGCAGTTGTGGATGCCGCAGCCGGCGACGATGGTCACATCGCAGTCCTCGCCGATGAAAAAGTCGTTGTAGACCATATCCTTGAGACCGGTCTGAGAAATGATGACCGGGATGTGCACGCTCTCGTTTTTCGTGCCGGGGGCAATGTAGATGTCGATGCCGGGCTTGTCTTCCTTCGTGACGATGTTGATGTGCGCGGTCGTGTTGCGGCCGGCGAGCTTGCCGTCGGCGCGGATATTATAGGCACCCTCGGGGATGCCGTGGAGGTCTGCGACCTCCTCAAGCAGTTTTTTCTCAATTGCATCCATAGCGTTTTCCTCCCTCAGACCTTGTCAGCCAGACGGCTGCACACACTCGACGCCTCCATGAGCACGGGCATGATCTCGTCCTTGGTGCCGATGGTGCGGATCTCACCGTCGACGAGCACGACGATCTTGTCCGCCGTCTCGAGGATGCGCTCCTGGTGCGAGATGATGAGGATGCTGCCGTGGATCGTCTCATGCATCTTCTCAAACACGCTGATGAGGTTCTGGAAGCTCCAGAGGTCGATGCCGGCCTCGGGCTCGTCAAAGATGGACATCTTCGTGCCGCGGGCGAGCATGGTCGCGATCTCGATGCGCTTGAGCTCACCGCCGGAGAGGCTGTCGTTTACTTCGCGGTTGACATAATCTCTTGCGCACAGACCGACCTCGGACAGGTAGGTGCAGGCCTCGTTGGTCGAGAGCTTCTTGCCGGAGGCGATGCTGATGAGGTCAAAAACGGTGATGCCCTTAAAGCGCACCGGCTGCTGGAAGGCAAAGCTGATGCCGCGGCGGGCGCGTTCGGTGATGGACATATGGGTGATGTCCTCGCCGTCGAGCAGGATCTGACCGGAGGTCGGCTGCTCGATGCCGGCGATGAGCTTGGCCATGGTGGACTTGCCGCTGCCGTTCGGGCCGGTGATGACGACCATGCGTTCATCGACCGTGAGGTTCACGTCCTTGAGGATCTGGCGGACGCCCTCGTCCGTCTCAGCCTCAAAGCAAAGGTGTTTGAGTTCAAGCATTGGTTGGTTCCCTCTTCTCTTTGTTTCTAATCTTTGGATCAAAAATCTTCGTCGTCAAATTTATCGGACAGATCTTTCTTAAAAGACAGCTTCGACTCCTTGTGCTCAATGAGCCGGCGGATGTTGCTGCGGTGCTTGGCAACGAGCAGGATCACGCAAAACAGGCTCAGCAGTGCAGGCAGCTTGCCGCAGGCGGCGAGCACGCCGATGGGCGCAATGAGCGCTCCGCAGACACTGCCGAGCGACACATAGCGCGTGGCCCAGACGATGCCCACGAAGATCAGCAGCGAGACGAGCCCGGTCGGAAAGCTCACGATCAGCAGCATGGTCTCGGCGCAGAGCACACCCTTGCCGCCGCGAAAGCCGTAAAACACCGGGTAGATATGGCCGAGCATGACACAAAAGCCCGCAAATACCTGCCCCGTGGACGCCGCGCCCTGTGTGCCCATAATGAGGCCGCCGGCCACGATCGCGATGACGGTCTTGAGTACATCCGTGCCGATGACGATGGCAAGGCCGGGCACGCCGAACGTGCGGTAGAAATTCGTCAGGCCGGCGTTGCCGCTGCCGTAATCGCGCACGTCGCGGTGAAAGACGTATTTTGAGGCGATGATTGCTCCGTTGAGCCCGCCGAGCAGGTAGGAAAAAACGGCGATGGCCGCGAGCAGTCCTGGGATCATTCCTGCTCTCCCTTCTGCCGGATGACCATGCGGATCGGCGTACCCTCCAGGCCGAACACGGCGCGGATCTGATTTTCCAGATAGCGCTGATAGGAAAAATGGAACAGCTCCCGGCTGTTGCAGAACACGACGAAGCAGGGCGGCTTGACGCCCGTCTGCGTCATGTAATAGATCTTCAGGCGGCGGCCCTTATCCGTCGGCGGCTGGACGCGCGCCTGCGCGTCGGCGAGGACGTTGTTGAGCATACCGGTGGTGATGCGCATGGCGCTCTGATCGTTGACAAAGTTGATGAGCTCGAACAGGCGCTCGGTGCGCTGGCCGGTGAGCGCCGAGATGAACAGCACCGGCGCATAGGACATGAAGCTCAGGTCGCGCAGGACGTCCTTGCGCATCTTCTCCATGGTGCCGGTCTCCTTGTCGACCAGATCCCACTTGTTGACGACGATGATGGACGCCTTGCCCGCCTCATGCGCGAGACCGGCGATCTTCGTGTCCTGCTCCGTGACGCCGTCGCGCGCGTCGATCATGATCAGGCACACATCCGCGCGCTCGATGGCGAGCTTTGCGCGCATGACGGAGAATTTCTCAATGCGGTCGTCCACGCGGGACTTGCGGCGGATGCCGGCGGTATCGACAAAGATATACTTGCCGTATTTGTTTTCAAAGCGGCTGTCGACGCTGTCGCGCGTCGTACCGGCGACGTTGCTGACGATGACGCGCTTTTCGCCGAGGATGAGGTTCATGAGCGAGGATTTGCCGACGTTCGGCTTGCCGATGACGGCGACGCGGGTATAGTCCGCGTCCGCGTCGGAGGCGTCCTCGGGCGGAAAATGCTCCAGGCAGGCATCGAGCAGGTCGCCCGTGCCGTGGCCGTGCACGGCGGAGACGGCGATCGGGTCGCCGAGGCCGAGGGAGTAAAACTCATAGATGCCGGGATCGACCGCGCCGGTGGAGTCCATCTTGTTGACGGCCAGCACAACGGGCTTTTTCGAGCGCAGGAGCATATTGGCCACCTCCTGATCGGCGGCGGTCACGCCGGTGCCAATCTCGGTGACGAGCACGACGACGTCGGCCGCGTCGATGGCAAGCTGCGCCTGCTCGCGCATGAACAGCAGGATCTCATTGTCGGTGCTCGGCTCGATGCCGCCGGTGTCGACGATGTCGAACGTGCGGCCGCACCACTCGCACTCGGCATAGAGCCGGTCGCGCGTGACGCCGGGCGTGTCCTCAACGATGGACAGGCGGCGGCCGCAGAGCTTATTGAAGAGCATGGACTTGCCGACATTCGGCCGGCCCACGATCGCAACCAGTGGTTTGGACATGATCACCCCTCCTTATGGGGATTGTATTTGTAGTACTCCGCGCCGTCGGTGCTGCCGCTGCCGCGGTCGGGCAGGTGCACCTCCGGCAGGATGCCGAACATGGCGTCGCAGAGGGCAAAGCCGTCGGCGTCCACGGGATAGATGGGCACGCCGAGCGCGGCGCTGGCCTGCTCGAGCGTAATGTCGTCGAGAAAGTCCAGCTCGTCGTGGCGCACCATGTTGCTGGAAATCAGCAGCCGCTCACCGAGGTCCTTCCCGCGCAGCTGCGCGATGAGGTCCTGCCCGGTGATGAGGCCGGAGACATTGATGCTGCGGCCGAAAAAGTCATTTTCGATCGCATAGACGTGTCCTTGTATTGTAGCATACTTTTCGCGCGCCGTACACAAAAGTTTTTCCAGAAACGGCGCTGCCGAAACGCCCGCCGCCATGGAAAACGGCACACCGTCCGGCGGGTCGGACAGGCTCAGCGCCGAGCGAAACTCCGTCTGCTGCAGGCGCAGCATCCCGACGCCGTTTTCGAGCTGCGTGAATTCTTCGTAAAACTCCTCCGGCGGCAGCTCGCGTCCCGCTTTGAGATACATCTCATCGGCGCAGAAGAAGACGCGCGCACCGAATTTTTCGACACACTCGTCGCCGAAGGCGTTGACGAGGTCGAGCGTCTCGGCCGCGTGCTCGGGCGTGAACGGCGTGAGCGGATAGAGCCCCTCGCGAAACTTCGTCAGGCCGACCGGCACGATCGACACGCTGTGCACCTGCGGATAGAGCGCCGCGAGGTCGCGCATCGTGCGCTGCAGCTGCGCGCCGTCATTCAGGCCGGGGCAGCAGACGATCTGGCAGTTCATGGTGATGCCGCCGTCGGAAAAGCGGCGCATGATCTCGAGCGTCTTGCCCGCGCGCGGATTGCCGAGCAGAAACGAGCGCAGCTCCGGGTCCGTCGCGTGCACGGAGACGTTGATGGGGCTGATGTGCAGGTGGATGATGCGCTGCACCTCGCGCTCGGAGAGGTTCGTGAGCGTCATGTAGTTGCCCATGAGAAAGCTCAGACGCGCGTCATCGTCCTTGAAATACAGCGTCGGGCGCATGCCGGGCGGCATCTGGTCGATGAAGCAGAACACGCAGTGGTTGGCGCACGAGTGGGCGTTGTCCATGAGGTAGGTCTCGAAATCCAGCCCCAGCTCGCCGCCGAGCGGCTTTACGATGTGCACGGTGTGCTCCGACCCGTCCGGACGGCGCAGGCACAGCAGAATCTCCAGGTGCTCGTCGGTTGTATAAAACTGATAGTCCAGCACGTCGGTGATCGGGTTGCCGTTGATGGACACCAGCCGGTCGCCGGGGTGGGCTGCGTGGCGCAGCGGGCTGTCGGGGTCGATGTGGCTGATCGTGCAGCGATGCATACGCCGCGCCTCCTTTGCGGGAATTCTTTTGCTATATGCCGGAAAACTCCGGCATATAGCAAAAGAAGAGGGGCAAACGCTCCTCTTCTCAGCTTCTTTTAGTCGTCAACCTTGATGACGTCGCGTCCGTTGTACTTGCCGCAGGTCTTGCAGGCGTGATGGGGCATGACGAATGCGCCGCAGTTCGGGCACTTCACGATCGCCGGAGCGGTGAGCTTCCAGTGGGACGAACGACGCTTATCACGTCTCTGTCGAGACACTTTTCCTTTCGGGACTGCCATGATGACACCTCCTCGTCAGTCGCTGTTATGAGCAGCTTCCTCTTCTTCGTCAGTTTTATTATCCAAAAGCTGCTCTAATACAGCCATTCTTGGATCGCGGGGTTTTTGACACCGGCACGGCCCGAGGTTCAAATTCGCGCCGCAGCGGTCGCACAGTCCGGCACAGTCGGGTCTGCACAGGCACTTGGTATCCATGCTGAGGATAAAGCAGGTGGAGAGCACCTCGTCCACATCGAGCCAGTCTCCGTCGAGCGTAAACACCTCGGGATCGTCGTCCTGCGCATCCGCCGTGATGTCGGCGTGCAGGTCGAGGTCGACCGTGCGCGGAAACTCCGCGCCGCAGCGGTCGCACACGCACAGCATCTGCGCATGCAGCCTTCCCTGCAGCGTGAGGATGCCGGCCGTATTGACCACCTTGCCCTCGGCCGTGATCGGTGCGGTGTACGCCCGGACAGAGGGAAAGTCCAGCAGAGCCGTGTCCAGCTCCTGCGAAAACGGAACGCTCCCGCCGGGAATTTCTATGATTTCTCTCAAATTCAGTCTCATAGCGCACCTCGCACAATCGCTTTAGTATTATAGATGATATCCACCCCAATTGTCAACAGGAATTTGTGTTGACAATGCGCTGAAAATCCGCGATAATCGTTGCGTGGAGATGGTACATGCTATGAAAGAGATCCAAATACGCAAAAATGACGCCGGTCAGCGGCTCGACCGCTTCGTCGGAAAGGCCGTTCCCCTGCTGCCGGAATCGCTGCTGCAAAAATATATCCGCCTCAAGCGCATCAAGCGCAACGGCAAGGGCGCAAAGCGCGACGTGCGCCTCGTCGAGGGGGACGTGCTGCAATTATACATCAACGATGAGTTTTTTGAAAGACCTACGGAGGAAAATGCCTGGCTGAAGATCGCAACGCCGCGGCTGGACATCGTCTATGAGGACGAGAACATCCTGCTGGCGGACAAAAAGCCCGGCGTGCTGTGCCACAGTGCGGGCGAATGGAGCTGGGACACGCTCATCTCGAACATTCAGGCCTACCTGCGTCAGAGCGGCGAATGGGACCCGAAGGCCGAAAACGCCTTTACCCCCGCGCTCTGCAACCGCATCGACCGCAACACCGGCGGCATCGTCATCGCGGCGAAAAACGCCGAGGCGCTGCGCATCCTGAACGATAAGATCCGCGACCGTGAGATCGACAAGGCCTATCTCTGCGTCGTCTGCGGGCGGCCGAAGCCCGCCGAAGGACGGCTGGAGGGGTATCTGTTCAAGGACGCGGTAAAAAACCAGGTCTACGTGACGAAAAAGCCGCAGCCGGGCGCAAAATCCGCCGCGACGGAATACCGCACGCTGCAAAGCAGCCGGGGGCTCTCGCTCGTCGAGTGCCGGCTGCTGACCGGGCGCACGCACCAGATCCGCGCACAGATGGCCGCCGCCGGCTGCCCCCTGCTCGGCGACGGGAAGTACGGCCGCGAGCGCATCAACCGCACCTACGGCGAGACGGGGCAGATGCTCTACTCCTACAAGCTCACCTTCACCCTGCCGACGGACGCGGGCATCCTGGAATACCTGCGCGGAAAAACGTTTCAGGTGCAGCAGGTGGCCTTCGCAGAGAAGTATTTCCCGGGCTTTCAAATTCCATAAACGCACGGCGCCGGACGGGATCTCCGTCCGGCGCCGTATGTTTTCGCATCACTCAGAGCCGCTCCATGCGGAAGGCTGCATAGACGTCCCGGCGGGTGAAGCCGTCCGTGGGGGCAAACCATGCCTCCGGCAGCGCGGTCACGCGATCCGCCGGGTGCGCCGCCGCAGAGACAAGGCCGTTTTCCCGACACCAGGCCATGGCGCCGTCATAGGCGCCGGCGCGGCCGGTCCGGCGCAGCTGCGCGACGCGGCGCGCGATTGCGTCCGCCTTCGGCGTCAGCAGCATCGCCAGCTCGCCCACCGTCATGGGATCGTCGAGCCGCAGGCGGTTATCGGAAAAGACGATCGCCCGCTGCTCCGCAAGCGCCGTCAGGCGGTCAAACAGCGGTTCCTCGCGGCCGACATCCGCAAAGGGGCTCTCCGCCAACAGCTCGCCCACGGGCACGACCTGATAGCCGTATTCCTGCAGCAGCGCCAGCTGCTGGCCGAGTGCAAAGGCCACCGGTGTGCGCTTGGCCATGTTGTAGCCGTCCTTCTGGAAAATGATCTGCCCGCAGAAAAAGTCCGGGTCTTTTTCCAGCGCCTTGCGCATCGGCTCGACCATAGCGCGGATCTCCGCCTGCAGGGCCGCCTCCGGATCCGGATCCGTAGACGGGAGCCAGCCCGCGCCGTCAAACGACGCCGCCATGTACTGATAGCCCATACGGTCATAGACATCGTAGCTGGTAAAGCCGCCGGTCATCTTGTCCACATAGTGCGGCGGGCGTGCAAGCGTCATCGTATAGCCATAGCGCGTCTGCATGAGCGCGTGCAGGCGGCCGAGATCCTCCACCGCGGCATCAAAGCCGGGAAGGTATTCGCGCGCGCCGTATACAAACGGTTTCTTGCCGAAAATGATGTGCCGGTAGCCGTGGTTCGTGATCTGGTGGCCCTCGGCGAGCATACGGCGGATGAGGCGGTCATTGTGCTCCGCGTCGCCCTGCTCGTCACAGTGGATGTCCGGATAATGGTCAAAGCGCACGCCGCCCCACGCGGCGCTGCCGAGCTTGCCGGCCTCGTCGGGATAGTTGGCGCTCGTATCGCCGATGACGTCAAAGCTGCCTCGGGCACCATACTGCGCCAGCGTATCGAGCAGGACGTCCGTAAGCGCACGGCCGTCAAACCGATCCGGCGACGCGGGCAGCCCCATCGGCCCGTCGTCAAACGTCATGGCGCAGATGCGCCGGGTCGTCTGCACGCGCTCGATGCGCCGGGTGTAGCCGACATAGTGCTTTTCTGCGGGCGTGATGAGTTTCTTGACGATCTTTTTGCCCTGTTTTCCTGCTTTAACGATCCAAGACATGATAGGTCTCCTCTTTCCACGTGATATCCTGCAGGCAGCACTTTGCGGCAAAGAGCGCCCACTTGGCATAGGCGGCCGCACCGGCATGGGTGCGCCTGCGCTTGGTCAGCTGGCTCTCGGCAACATAGCGCGCCTTTCCGCGCCGCCCGTCCACAGCCGTCGCCCCGCGCAGCAGCGCCGCACGGACGGCCGGCAGCGTCAGTGCATCGACCTCCAGCGTCACGACGCCGTTGCCGATCTCCTCAGGCAGGTGCGCATCGCTGCCGGCCGTGACCGGCTTTTGCGCGCGCTGCGCAAGCGCGCACGCCATGGCATTGGCCTGCGGGTTTTTGCGGTCGGCCCGGCCGTTCCAGACCTCGATGCCGTCAAGCCGGTCGAGGTAGGCGTCGAGCCGCTGCGCATCGCTGCTGCGCTCGAACGGGTGCGCCATCACGGCGAGGCCGCCGCAGGCGTGCACGGCGTCGATCGCGGCGCCCAGCTCCCACGCCTCGATCTGCTCGGTGACGAACAGGCCCAGCAGATGCCCCTGATCCGTCGAGAGCTCAACGCCGGGGATGAGCAGAAAATCCGGCGCGTCCCACGTCTCGGTCAGGGCGCGGTCATGATCGCACACGGCGACGCCCTGCAATCCCGCCGCGCGCGCGCACGAGACGATCTCGTCAAGGGACATACGCCCGTCCGGCGAGTGCTCGGAATGAATGTGCAGGTCAAATCTGACCTCCATGGGCAAAGCTCCTCTCTGCGCGGAAATCACCCGCGCGCAAACAGGCTGTTTTTCAGATAGACCCAGAACACGCGGTTGTCGCCCCGGCAGCGCAGGGCCTCCTTCGCCGTGAACAGGTCGGCAATGCTGCGCAGGAACACGCCGATGCGCCCGGCGCGCAGATAGTGCAGCGCAGCGAGCGTATCATTGAGCAGAAAGCGCATACGCACGCCGGAGCGATAGTCCTGCGCAGTATAGCGCACCCGCTCCCCCGCCGCAGCGCGGGCATAGTACGCCGTGAACGGGCTTTGGGCCGCTTCCGTCATCGGGAAGCTGCCCCAGACGCGGGGATTGACCTCCAGCAGACAGTCACCCTTGAACTCCACCATGGCCATGCCCGTGAAGCCGAACGAGTGCAGCAGCCGGTATGCGCGATCAATGAGCGCGGCATCGTAAAAGCTCTCGCAGCAGGTCGACGGGCCGCCGGTGACCGGATATTCGCGGATGCGGCGGTGGCACAGCGCGCAGATCAGGCGGCCATCCCGGCCAAGCAGCAAGCTCACGCCAATACCGGGGCCGGTGATCCTGTCCTGCACGATCGGCGCCGGGTCGTAGCGCTGCATGCGCGCAAGGATCTGCGCATATGCCTCCGGCGTGTCGGCAACGGCGTACCGGTCGGCGGCCTTGAGGCCGAATTTCTCGCCGCAGTGCGGCTTGATGACAACGGGATAGCGCTCCGGCGGGACGCCGTCATATTGCCGCGGCACCGGGATGCCGAGGCTCTGCGCGCGCGCATGCACCGTCTCCTTGTCGTTGAGTGCATCGAGCACGGGCCGGGGCGCGATGAGAAAGTCTGCGACCCGGGCAAACCGCTCCCGCTGCGCGGCGACCGTGTTGAGCGTGACCGCACCGACGCAAAACAGCACCGGACGGTCATACGTCTCCAGCAGCGCCGCAAGCCGATCTGCATAGCCGTCCTCGGCTGCAGCCCCGTCGATCCACCGAAAGGCAGCACAGCAGCGTGAGGCCGCGACCGCCGGCACAGCGTGCACGTCGGCACGCGTCTGCGTCACGATCACCTGATAGCCCGCGCGGTGCAGTGCACGCACCGCCGCGATGGACGACCGGTATTTCCCGTCTGTCACGATGGCTGTTTTCATGTCCGTTCCCTCCCGCTCCCGGCGCGGAGCTGTCGATCTTGTGCCTCTTATAATACCAAACCTGTGCAGAAAATACAAGACGG
>ERZ824480.803-NODE-803-length-33719-cov-4.351830_pt1 | contig 33719 bp, 29 predicted proteins | sample MGYA00519861_ERZ824480 | MGnify/ENA primary metagenome ERZ824480 (study PRJEB31778, sample SAMEA3449152) | human gut metagenome | biome: human gut; feature: human-associated habitat; material: faeces | place: United Kingdom | collected 2010/2012 ... | reverse complement strand
CCGAATCCGCCTGCACCGCCGCCGTATGACGGATCTACACCTGCGTGGCCGAACTGGTCATACTTTGCACGTTTCTGCGGGTCGGAGAGAACGTCGTTTGCCTCGTTTATCTCCTTGAACTTGGCTTCAGCCTCAGGATTATCGGGGTTAAGGTCGGGGTGATACTGCTTGGCGAGCTTACGGTAGGCTTTTTTTATTTCATCGTCGGTCGCACCTTTCTGCAAACCGAGCACTTCGTAATAATCTCTTTTTTCTGCCATAATGGTCTAACCTTCCCGACAGAATTATCTGCCGTTTTATAAAGTATTGCAAAATCAGCAATATGAGCCGAGAGTTCCCGGCTCATACGCAATGTTATTGATTAGTTGGCATCTGTGTAATCAGCGTCAACCACATTATCATCCGAACCGCCTGCGGCATTTGTGCCTTCGCCCTGAACATCTGTCTGAGCAGTCTCAGCCTGCTGTGCTGCAGCGCCCTGTTCCTTGTAGATTCTCTCGGCTACTGCGTAGAATGCTGTCTGAAGCTCTTCCTGAGCCTTCTTGATAGCCTCAACGTCTGTACCCTTGAGAGCTTCCTTAAGAGCGTCGAGCTTGGGATTTACGGAATCCTTATCAGCCTGTGTAACCTTGTCGCCGAATTCGTTCATCGACTTTTCAGTCTGGTAAACCATCTGATCTGCAGCGTTACGAGCCTCAACCTCTTCCTTCTTCTTCTTATCCTCGGCAGCGAATGCTTCAGCTTCCTTAACAGCCTTATCAATATCGTCCTTGCTCATATTTGTTGAAGCGGTGATGCTGATGTGCTGTTCCTTACCTGTGCCGAGATCCTTAGCGGATACGTTTACGATACCGTTGGCATCTATATCGAAGGTTACTTCGATCTGGGGGATACCACGGGGAGCGGGAGCGATACCGTCAAGTCTGAATGTACCGATAGACTTGTTATCCTTGGCAAATTCACGTTCACCCTGTAAGATGTTTATATCAACTGAGGGCTGGTTATCCGAGTATGTTGAGAATATCTGGCTGTGCTTTGTAGGTATTGTAGTATTTCTTTCAATAAGTCTTGTAGCAACACCGCCCATAGTCTCAATTGAAAGTGAAAGTGGTGTTACATCAAGAAGAAGGATATCTCCTGCACCTTCATCTCCTGCAAGCTTACCACCCTGTATAGATGCTCCGAGAGCAACACATTCATCAGGGTTCAGACTCTTGCTAGGCTCCTGATTAGTAAGCTGCTTTACCTTATCCTGTACAGCAGGGATTCTTGTTGAACCACCTACAAGAAGTACCTTTCCAAGCTCTGAAGCTGTAAGTCCTGCATCGGCAAGAGCTTTACGTACAGGCTCAGCAGTTCTCTCAACAAGGTCATGTGTAAGTTCATCAAACTTAGCTCTTGTCAGGTTCATATCAAAATGTTTCGGTCCTTCAGCAGTTGCCGTAATGAACGGAAGGCTTATGTTAGAAGTTGTAGCAGATGAAAGCTCCTTCTTAGCTTTCTCAGCGGCTTCTTTAAGTCTCTGAAGAGCCATCTTGTCAGTTGACAAATCTACGCCTTCTGTCTTCTTGAATTCCTCAATCATATATCTTGTTATTTTATCGTCAAAATCATCACCGCCAAGGTGGTTATCACCATTGGTTGCAAGAACTTCGATTACGCCTTCACCAATCTCAATGATAGATACATCAAATGTACCACCACCAAGGTCATATACCATAATCTTCTGCTCTTTCTCATTATCAAGTCCATATGCGAGAGCTGCTGCAGTTGGCTCATTAATAATTCTCTTAACTTCAAGCCCTGCAATCTTACCTGCATTCTTGGTTGCCTGTCTCTGTGAATCATTAAAATATGCAGGTACTGTAATAACAGCCTCCGTAACCTTTTCTCCAAGATATGCTTCTGCATCTGCCTTAAGCTTCTGAAGTACAAACGCTGAAATCTCTTCAGGAGAGTATTTCTTATCATCTATAGCAACTCTGTAATCTGTACCCATTCTTCTTTTAATAGAAGAAATAGTCTTATCTGCATTAGTAACTGCCTGACGCTTTGCAGGCTCACCTACAAGCCTTTCACCTGTCTTTGAAAATGCTACTACAGAAGGAGTAGTTCTTGCGCCTTCTGTATTAGTTATAACAACAGGCTTTCCACCTTCCATTACTGCAACACATGAATTTGTTGTTCCTAAGTCAATACCAATTATTTTTCCCATAATTGTCATTCCTTTCTATTCTATATAAAATTAATTAGCTACCTTTACCATACTGTATCTTACTACTGCATCCCTGTACATATAACCTTTTTGGAATTCCTCCACAACAATGTTGGCTCCTACCGATTCATCATCGACATGCATTACTGCATTGTGTATATTAGGGTCAAATTCCTTGCCAACAGCTTCTATAGCGGTAATTCCGATTTCGCCGAGAGTGCCTGTAAACTGCTCATATATCTTATGCATTCCCTGAATAAAAGGATTATCCTTATCACTTTCTTCTACGCAATCAAAGCCACGTTCAAAATTATCAATTACAGGAAGTATCTTTTCTACTATCGACTTTACTCCCATCTCATACATAGAAGACTTTTCCCTGTCAGTTCTTTTCCTGTAATTATCATATTCAGCCATAAGCCTTACAAGACGCTCGTTAAGTTCGTCAATCTTAACATCCTTTTTGTCTTTCTTTTCTTTTTTGTCTTTTCTTGAAAACAGCTTACTTTTGGAATCAACGCTTTCTTCTGAATCGCACTCATCTTTACCGGCTTCAGAAACTTCGTTATCATCAGTCTGTGCTCCATCATTCTGTGCCTCGTTAGTCGTCACATCTTCTTCCTTTACATCCTCTTCTTTAACCTCTTTAGCTGCATCTTCTATATCTATATCCTTACTGTCATCTTTATTATTATTCATCAGCACACCTCCTGTTCATACAGCTCTTAATTATTCTTAAATATATCATCCAACTGTTTCATTGTGTTTTCAAGAGTATCAACAACTTTTTCATAGTTCATACGCTTCGGTCCGACTATACCAATCTTTCCGTAAACACCTTCTTCTATCTGATATGTCGCCGTAACAACGGAACAGTCTTTCATCGCTTCAACCGAAGATTCCTCTCCAATATATACCCTGATTCCATGCTCGGAATTATCTGAATTCATCCAATTACTTATATCAGACTTCTCTTCAAGTGTAGATATAAGCTTTGTAGCCTTTTCCTTATCACTGAGCTCAGGATACTTTAGTATATTAGTAGCTCCCGAAGTATACACTCCGTAATCATCTTCTTCGCTCACAGCCTCTGCAATTGAATCAAGTATTAAACCTACAAGTTCTGAATACTGACCAGCCTGCTCTTTCATCTTACAGATAAGAGCCATGTTAATCTCTGTAAGGTCAAGTCCGTTAAGCGCTGTATTAAGAAGAAAATTAAGCTGTGGCAGCGCATCCTCCTCAAGTGTATAATTCAAATCAATAAACTTATTCTTAACTATATTACCGTCAATAACCACTACAACAAGCATCTGCATATCAGATACCATCGTAAGCTGAATAAATTTAACTTTCTTATGAACATACCTTGGTTTGGAAACCAATGTGGTATAATTCGTATTCTCCGCAAGAAGCCTGGCAACCTGCTTTAATACTGTCTCAAGCTTATCAGCCTTATCCACAAGAAGCATCTTCATATCTTCGACTTCTCTGTCCTTCTGTTCCATCATTGTATCTACATAAAGCCTGTAGCCTTTATCAGAAGGTATACGTCCTGCCGACGTATGCGGCTGTATTATATAACCCATATCCTCAAGATCTGACATCTCATTACGTATAGTAGCAGAGCTAAGGTTCAAATCGGTATACTTAGATATAGTCCTTGAGCCGACCGGTTCACCGGTTGCCATATAATTACGGATAATAGCCTGAAGAATCTTAAGCTTCCTCTCATCCATTTCCACTATCATCACGCCCTTACATTGTTAGCACTCACTTTAGCAGAGTGCTAATTGTTTATAGATAAGATAGCACCAGATAAAATATTTGTCAAGTAACAAAATAAATTTTTTTGATTACAGGTTACTATTCACGGCTCAACTGATTTATCCAAAGCCTCGTCATGCTTGCATGAACGAGACTTTGGATAAATCAGTTGAGAGCCTGCGAAGCAGAAACCGCCACCCTAATGAGCAGTCTTAGTGCGCAGCACGGAACCGGAGCCTGTCAAGGCGACGAATGCGAATGAGGGTAGCGGTTCCGTGAATAGTAAATTACAGCGCAGCAACGAAACAATCTGTAATCAGTTCCGCCACCCTAATCGCATATAAAAATCGGGCATACTATATATTGCTTAAAAAGAATATATAATATGCCCGAAATTTTAACTATTTAAAACACTATTTATTTTTTGGAAAGCTTCTTTAACTTATAATACAACGTTCCCGCAATACATACTGATGAATAACATCCGCATACAATACCGGCAATAAGCGGTATAGCAAACTGCCTTATCGAATCAACGCCTAATATTGCAAGCATAAATACCATGATAAATGTTGTAATAGAGGTATTGACGCTTCGGCTTATTGTCTGGTTAATACTTAAGTCAACCACTTCCTGAAGCTTATCTTTACCCGGCTTTGTTATTGCATTCTCACGGATACGGTCAAACACAACGATTGTATTATTAATTGAGTAACCGACTATCGTAAGCATACATGCGATAAATGTATTGCCGACTGAAACCCAGTTTCTAAGCACTGCATATACCATAAGCACAACGATTACGTCATGTATAAGTGCAAGCACGGAACTTGCTCCGAATCTGATATCTTTAAATCGTATCCAAATATATATCAGCATACATATAGAAGCAATGATTACGGCAACAATTGCATCCTGCTTCATCTCGCCGCTGACTGTTGCACTGATAGTCTCTGTCTGAATATTACCTTCCTGTATATTATAATCACTGGATACAAGCGCTTCTGTAAGAGCATCGTTTTCTTCAACAGAGAGTTCTTTTGTCTTAACAAGAATTGCATTCTCACCTTCAACATCTGAAAGCTCTACTTCATTGGTTCCTGTACTTGATTTGAAAATTGACTCTATTTCACTCTTTAATGACTGATCAACATTTACCGTATTATCAAATGTAATCTGTGTAGATGTACCACCCACAAAATCAAGTCCGTAATTAAGTACAGTTCCTATAGTTGCTTTATTTACAAAAAGTGCAACTATACATATAACGAACATTGCTCCTGATATAACAAAATATTTGTATGTGTTCTTAACAAATTTGATTTTACTTGTTTTATTCTGTACACCGTAATACTTAACGTCATTGCATCCGAGATTATAGAATGCCATAAGTATAACCTTAGTAATAACTAATGCAGTAAACATCGATATTACAATACCGATTGCAAGTGTCTGTGCAAATCCCTTAACGGTACCTGAACCAAGGAACCACAAAACTGCCGAAGCAATAAGCGTTGTAATATTACCGTCGAGAATAGCTGACCTTGCTTTTTCAAAACCAATCTTTATTGAAGACTTAACAGTTTTGCCTGTAGCAAGTTCCTCCCTGATACGTGTAAATATAATAACGTTAGCGTCAACTGCCATACCTATCGAAAGAATTACACCGGCAATACCCGGAAGGGTAAGCGTAACATTCATTCCGTTAATCGCAAGCATATTAGCCGCAACATACAATATAAGTGCGATAGATGCGGCAACACCCGGAATCCTGTAATATGCAATCATAAATGCAATAAGGATTATAAATCCGATAAGCGCTGCAAGAAGACTCGTCTGTATAGCCTCTGCACCAAGCTTTGCTCCTACAACATTGAATCTGAGTACCTTAAGCTCTATAGGAAGCGCACCGATACGAATTGTAGTTGCAAGTTCATCCGCCTCATCATACACCTCAAATCCACCGCTTATCTGACACTTACCGTCAGTAATAGGACTTTGTACATTCGGTGATGAAATAACGATATTATCATATATAATATGAATAGGTTCATTATTATGATTATATGCATATGTTGATGCGTCTGCAAACTTGTTAGCGCCTGATGGAGAAAACTCAACATCAACCACATTTTTATTGATGCCTGTAGTCTGCTCCTGAATAGTGCCTGCAGTTGCATCAGCAATATCAGAACCCTCACATACTATCTCGCTAAACTGTACACCCTCCGGGAATACTTCCTGTCCCTTTTCATTAAGCGTAGTCGGATAGTTAGCCTTTGCTTCATTATATACATCATTCGAGATGAAATATAATGCACCCGCTGAACCCATCTTTTCAAGCGTCTCTCTTGGGTTCTCTGCGTCAGGAATATCAACATTGATTCTGTTATTTCCTTCCTGATAAACCTGAGATTCAGTATTATAGCTTTCAGCACGCTTCTGAAGCTTATATACTGTATCACTCATCTCATCAGCATTACAATCCTCAACAGTCTCGTAAGTAATACTTACTCCACCGGCAAGGTCAAGTCCGAGAAGTATATTCTCAGCGCTTCCTTTATGGTGTCTGCCAAGTCCCACAATTACAGTTACTGCAAACAACGCCATTACAGCTAAAATAATTGCCAGATGCAGCAACCCCTTTTTAATGTTCTTCATTGTTCTGTCTCCTTTATAAAACTAAGTACAATACTAAATACAAATTATATCACAAGATGTACAAGCAATGCAATATTTAATAATAATTAATACAACTGTAAAATATTAATAACACATAATTTTTCTTAAAGCTGTATCGTATAATGTAAAATGAACTTACGATAACAAAAACGGAGGCATATGTTTATGCATACGAATAAAAACAAATACACAACGCATAATTTTAAAACAGATATCATTATCAGGGTACTTTTCATAGTATTAATACTCCTGTTAATGTTCTTATTAGTAAAGAAACTTAAATATGATTCATGCTTAAGTGTATCAAATGATAAAAATTCAGAATCTGTACTAATAAAAACAGCTAAAACCATCAACCGCAATATAAAAAATATCGGAAATAACAACGCTGCGCCTTCACCTTCTGACAACACATCCCAGACTACAGACCCGGCAAGCTCCGGCGCGCTTAATCTCGACGCTCCGATGGTTGCACTTACATTTGATGACGGTCCTAATAATTCAACTACAGGCAGAATACTTGATGTGCTTGAGCAGTACGGCTGCCGTGCAACCTTTTTTGTAGTAGGCAACAGATTAAAAGCCAACGCCTCTTCCGTGCAGAGGGCGTCCTCCCTAGGATGTGAAATAGGAAGCCATTCTTATGACCATGCACAGCTTAAAGGCATGAAAAGCTCCGGTATCAAAAAAGAATTTTCAAAAACCAATGATGTACTTAAAGAGCTCATAGGCAAAAAAGCTCCTGTTGTCAGAACTCCATATGGCTCAACAGACAAAAAGGTCCTTAAATCAGTTAAATATCCTGTAATATTATGGTCAATTGATTCACGCGACTGGGAAACCAGAAACAAAAAGAAAACAGTCAAAAACATAATGAACACCGTTAAAGACGGTGACATCATCTTAATGCACGACCTTTATGAAGAGACTGCCGACGCTGTCGAGGTTATTGTTCCAAGACTTCTTAATCAGGGGTATCAGCTTGTAACCGTATCAGAAATGATGGAAGCAAAAGGAATTAAACTTAAACCCGGACATACGTACTTTAACGGACGCCGATAATTGTTCCGCCACCGACTACAGTATCACCATCATACAAAACAACAGCCTGTCCCTGCGTTATCGCACGGACAGGTTCATCAAATATAACCTCAACTCTTCCCGAAGATAAAGCATGCGCCATAGCAGGCTGTTCTTTCTGGCTGTATCTCGTTTTGGCAGTAACCCTGATGCTCTCTTTAGGGCTGTCAACTGATATCCAGTTAAAATTGTCTGCTGTAAGACGGCTGCTGAATAAATCTTCATTCTTACCGAGCACAACTTCATTAGTATCCATTTTCTTCTCGCAGACATACGCCGGTTCTTTAAGAGACAGCGAAAGTCCTTTTCTCTGTCCTATAGTATAATGTATAATTCCTTTATGCTTTCCAAGAATCTTTCCGTCTTTCGTCACAAAATTGCCTTCCGGATAATCCTTTCCTGTATACTGCCTTATAAATCCGGCATAGTTCCCGTCAGGTACAAAACATATATCCTGGCTGTCACGTTTATTTGCATTGATAAACCCATGTTTCTCCGCCATTTCACGTATCTGAGCCTTAGTAAATTCTCCAAGCGGAAATAATGTATGAGAAAGCTGCTCCTGCGTGAGCGAATACAGCACATAACTTTGGTCTTTAGATGCGTCAAATCCTTTTTTTAGCAGATATCTTCCTTTTCCATCATCATACTCCACCCTCGCATAATGACCCGTTGCAACATAATCATATCCTAAAAGCATCGCTTTGTTATAAAACTTTTCAAACTTCATATAACGATTACAGTCAATACACGGATTTGGAGTCATTCCGCATTCATAAGCATGTATGAACCTCTCAATTACCTCTTTGCCGAAATTCTCTTTGAAATTAAATACATAAAATGGGATATTAAGCCTGGCTGCAACGCTTCTTGCATCAAATACATCATCTGCCGAACAGCATGTTTTCTGCAAATCCATGCAGATATCTTCATTACTGTACAGCTTCATCGTCGCACCCGCGCATTCATACCCCTTAAAATTAAGAAGAGCGGCGGCAACTGAACTGTCTACTCCGCCGCTCATTGCTATTAATACTTTATTTTCCATGTTTGCTGTAATAATCCTCTATTGCCGCCTTAATAGCTTCCTCTGCAAGAACAGAGCAGTGGACTTTCTGCGCCGGAAGTCCGTCAAGAGCCTCTACTACTGCTTTGTTAGTAAGTTCAAGCGCCTCTGCTACAGGTTTACCCTTAATCATCTCTGTAGCCATTGAACTTGATGCTATAGCCGAACCACATCCGAATGTATTGAATTTGACATCTGTAATAATGTCATCTTCTACTTTAATATACATTTTCATTATGTCTCCGCATTTTGCATTACCTACTTCACCGATACCATCGGCGTCTTCCATTTTTCCTACATTTCTCGGATTCTGGAAATGATCCATTACCTTTTCACTGTATAACATATCTTTTCTCCTTTTTTATTCAAAGTAAAATTCTTTCCTGCCTTTAACGAGGTCATCCCATACAGGCGACATATCCCTCAAATATTCTACTACTTCACCTACTGATTTTACAATATAATCCATCTCTTCTTCAGTATTCTCATCACTTATCGAAAGTCTCAGAGAACCATGTGCAACCTCATGCGGAAGTCCGATAGCTAAAAGTACATGGCTTGGGTCAAGTGAACCTGATGTACATGCAGAACCTGAAGACGCCGATATTCCCTTGAAATCCAGAAGAAGCAAAAGTGATTCTCCTTCAATTCCTTCAAAACAGAAATTAACCGTACCCGGAAGCCTGTTCTGCCTGTCACCATTAAGTCTTGAATGAGGTATCTTACTGATTCCTTCTATAAGCCTGTCCCTTAAAGCAGACACTTTTTCGGTTGCTTCATCAATGTGCGCGCAGGACTCACAAAGAGCCGTCGCCATAGCCGCTATCGCCGGAAGATTCTCTGTTCCTGCTCTCTTTCCTCTTTCCTGCGCTCCGCCTTCTATAAGATTAGCCAGCGGTATGCCTTTTTTTGCATACAATGCTCCGCACCCTTTAGGTCCGTGAAACTTGTGTGCGGATATTGAAAGCATGTCAATATTATCATTTTCTACATCTATTGCAACATGTCCTGCTGCCTGAACTGCGTCAGTATGGAACCACACTCCGCGTTTTCTGCATACAGCGCCGATTTCCTTTATAGGCTGAATTGTTCCTATCTCATTATTAGCGTACATAATAGTAACAAGAACTGTGTCATCCTTAATTGCAGCATCAACTTCCTCCGCTGTAACAATTCCGTTCTCATGCACATCAAGATATGTCACCTCAAAGCCTTCTCTCTCCAGCTTCTTTAAAGTATGGAGAACAGCATGATGTTCAAAAGCAGTAGAAATAATATGTTTCTTACCTTTCTTTTTACCATATTCGGCTGCAGAAAGAATTGCCTGATTGTCAGCTTCGCTTCCGCCTGAAGTAAAATATATCTCTTTTGCATCCGCATTAATACAGCGGGCTATAGACTCTCTTGCCTCCATAAGCTTAACAGCGGCTGTCTGACCTATCTCGTACAGGCTTGAAGGATTGCCGTAATATGAATCTATATATTCTACCATTACGTCCCTTGCAGCCTTACTCATCTTTGTTGTCGCAGCATTATCTGCATATACTTTCATATCAGTCTCCTTCTAATTATAATTATAAGCAGTCCGGTTCGTCGTGCATATCAAGAAGTTCTTTTAATGTCACGCTTTCCAGATAATCATCCACTACTTTATCAAGATTACGCCATAAAGGCAGTGAAACACATTCACTTGCTTTTTCACACTTTCCGGCCTCATCAGAAAGACAGCTTACCGGAGCAAGGCTTCCTTCAGATATCTTAAGTATCGAGCCTGCGGTATATTCCTCAGGTCCTCTTGTAAGCCTGTATCCGCCGCTTTTACCTCTTAAACTTTCAACAAAACCTGCCTTATTAAGCAGACTTATGATTGTCTCAAGATATTTAATTGAAATATCCTGCCTTACGGCAATCTCTTTCAAAGAAATATACTCTCCGTCATTATGCTGTGCAAGGTCTATCATAACCTTTAATGCGTATCTTCCTTTTGTAGATATTTTCATAACACACACCTAAATTCCTATCATTTTTGTAGGATATTAGTATACTAGCACCAAAGCGCCGATTTGTAAAGAGGGTTATACTATAATTTCCAAATTACTTCCATTATCCTTATCTTTTGTAACAACTATCTGTCTGTCAATCCTGCCTTTAAGCTCTGAAACATGTGAAATTATTCCTATAAGGCAGCTTCCGCCTGATAGCTCTGACAATACTTTAACCGCATGTTCAAGAGAATCTTCATCAAGCGAACCAAAGCCTTCGTCTATAAACATCGAATCTACGCATATTCCCCCTGTGCCTGACTGTACCTCATCAGACAACCCAAGCGCCAAAGAAAGCGACGCCATAAATGATTCTCCGCCTGACAGCGACTTTACATCCCGTACTGAACCGTTATAATGGTCAATAATATCAAGGTCCAGCCCCCTGTCTCCTCTGTTATCATCTACAGACTGTTTCCTTATCATCTCATACTGTCCGTTAGTCATTTTCATAAACCGTATATTCGCTTTAACGATTATTCTGTCAAAATAAGTCATCTGCACATATGTTTCAAGAGACGTTCTTTCTTTTCCGGTAAGATTACCTCCTGCCGTGAGAGAAAGTGGATTTACCGTCTGCATCATTCTTTCTGTTTCCGAAATGTCAGAAAGACATTTTTTCACATTATCAAGAATAGACTTGTCCGTCTCTATTCTCATATGTATTTTTTTCTCATTTTCACTTAAATGCTTCTGCTTTTTCATAAGCTCTTTCTTTAAATTATTATGCTCTTCTTTAATTTTTTTCTCATAAGATTCAACGTCGGCTGTATCTTTATAATCAACAAATTTTTTAAGATTATCTGTCTCTTCTTTAAGTACCGCAAGCTCTGCCGCAACAGATGCAAGACTCTCACGATTCTTTCTTACGGCTTCAGCTATTTCCTCTGTCTCATTTTTCTTCTTTTCAATTATATGCCCTAGTTCTTTGTATCTTTCCATGCGTTTTTTTTCGGCTTCTATCTGGGAATTAAGAGTCCTTATCTCATCGGATATAAGCTTTTTTTCACTGCTAATCCATCTGTCCGCCTCGTCAAAATCCGTAATATCTGTAAGCTTTTCAAGCTGTTTTTTTATTTCTTCTGCAAATATATTAAGCCTTCCCGAAATATCGCTAAGTTTTGTGCGTTCATCCGCCTCCGATTTATCTGCCTTTTCGCTTTCTTTCTTACATTTTTTCACCTCATTCTCATCAGGAGTATCAGAAAAATTTTCGGCAGGATGCGGATGTATAACCGAGCCGCATACAGGACATGCTTCGCCTTCCTTAAGCTCCTTTGCAAGCACCGCTGCCTGTCCATTAAGGAAAGCCCTGTTCACCTTCGCATATATTCCCGAATAATATGCTTTCTTTTCAAGCGCCTCCTGATGAATTATTTTCTGCTTTTCAAATTTCTCATTCATTTTTATATATTCCGCAAATCTGCTTTCAAGCTCCGCTACGGAATCTCTTCGTCTCTTTTTATTATCATTCTCATTTTTCAGGCGGATTATTTTCATTTCAGCATCAGACAATGCTTCTTTTTCTTCTATAAGCTTACTAACGGCTTCTTTTTCTTCTGCAAGCTTTTTCCCGTCATCCTGAATGCATTTATTTAATCTGTCTTTACTTTTCTCTTTTTTCTCATATGCCTGCTCTTTTTTTAATATTTCCTGATACTGATTACGCTTAACCTTAAGAGCCTCGTAAGCCTTTCCTGCCCTTGTGTCCGCTTCGCTAAGCTCTTTTAAAACATTATTTAATAAAGCGGTATTTTCCTTATACAATTTTTCATCAGCACAAATAAGTCTTTCAATAACATCCACAACCTCATCAGATGGAAATCCTTCATTCTGAATCCTTTTTGCTTCCTCTGAAATTTTACTGTTCTCATCATATATAAGACCGCCCATATACTGCTTATAAGATTTAAGCAAATCTTTGTGCCGTATATGCAATGCTTTAGCGTCATCAGAGAGCGCATCCTGAAGTATCTTATACTTTTCAGTGCCGAAAATCTTCTGAAATATCTTTCTTCTCTCGCTCGTTGGCGACAGCAAAAGCTTCAAAAAATCTCCCTGCGCAATCATTGCGGTCTGCGAAAACTGCTCTGCATCAATTCCCATTATTTGATAAATTTCCTGCTCCACATTAGAGTTTCCGCTTACAACCCGTCCATCCGGCATAATAAGAGCCGCGTCTGCATTTTTTCTCGTATACCCTTCACCACGCTCTTTTTTTCTCATATACGACGGACTTCTCTTAATTGTATATATTTCTTCGCCGCATTCAAATTCAAGAGTTACTTCTGTTGCCGTATTTTCATCGGCATATTTTGAACGAAACATTCCCGGTTCGCGCATATCTCCGCTTGCAACTCCGTATATGGCGTATTTTACAGCGTCAAATATCGTGGTTTTACCTGCGCCCGTATCGCCGGTTATCAAATACAGCCCGCTCATTCCAAGCCGGTTAAAATCAATGACAGTTTTATTACGATACGGTCCAAATGCAGACATTGTAAGTTTTAACGGTCTCATATCTCATCCTCCCATACCTTTTTAATCAGACTGCCCAAATAATCTTTTTGCGTGTCAGTCATTTCTTTATTGTTCTGCCTTTTATAAAGGTCTGAAAAAAGCTCCATAGGCGACGCCTTTTTTTCTGCATCATTTCCGGTAATATGTTTATTATTTTTTGTTCTGGTATTATCATATTCCATAAGCATAAGATTTTTATACACTATTCTTATACGCGCGGCGGCGTCCGGTATGTCCTCTTCATCAGTAAGTATTACACGCATATAATCATCGGTTTTTATATCTTCATAAAACTGCTTTGACATAATATCCATATAGCTGCCTTTTATTGTTTTCATATCTCTAAGCGGAATGAGAGGAACTGTATGTACAGATACACATCCTTTTTCATACATATCAACAACTGTAACCGATTTTTCATGCTTTTCCTCAGAAAACGAATATTTCAAAGGCGTTCCCGAATATCGGACCGTAACAGAGCCAATATTCTGCGGACCGTGTATATGCCCAAGCGCCACATAATCAAATGCATCAAAAACACATGCATCAACATTGTCAAGCCCTCCAACCGACTGCTCCTCGGAATCTGAACGGCTGGCTCCTGTAACGAACTGATGGGCAATAATTACATTTCTTTCATTTTCATCAATATCCGTATGCATAAGCGCCGTCCTAACTGCATCCGTATATGTATCAATATTTTCTTCACTATAATGGGCTCTTACATGAACAGGCTTAATAAACGGAAGCAAATACACATTTAGAGGTCCGAACTCATCATTTACCGTAATCTTTTCTATGTGTCCGTCATACACAGGCGAAAGATATATGCCGCTTTCACTTATTATTCTTGATGCAAATGCTATACGCTCAGGCGAATCATGATTACCGCTTACAATAAATACTTTCAGACCAAGCTTTGACAGCTTAACAAGGAAATCATCAAAAAGCTGCACCGCCTCTAATGACGGCACCGCCTTATCATATATATCTCCTGCAATAAATACTGCATCGGCCTGCTCGTTTTTTATAATGCCAAGAATCTGTTCTAATATATAGCGCTGGTCTGAAATCATCGAAAACCCATTGACACGTTTTCCAAGATGTAAATCCGATAAATGTATTATGCGCATTTTATTTCCTCCGATTAAACCCCTTTATAGTGTAACAGTTCAGCCCGCGCCATTCGCAATCCCGCACTTCGTGCTTCAAAGCTTGCTTACGCAAGCAGATTGCTCATAATCGGGCGCTCAGCCCATAACCTGTATTGTGTGTTCATTCATGCAAGCATGACGAACACGCATTATACGTTATGGCTGAACTGTTACTTTATAGTATTATAGCATGAAGTATCTTATTGATAAAATATTATTAGGTATCCATAATGAATATTGTATGTACTATCTTATGGCGAGGTATTTATTAATGAAAAATGTATTACTAATCCTTCTGTTTCAAAAACAATACGTGTTAATATAACAGATGATTTTACCCCGCCGGAGGGATTTGATGTACGCGACAGCGGCGTTGCAAAAGGCGATATCGTACTTGATAACCTTTATGCATCGGGTCAGATGGAAGAAACTATAGTTGTATTCCCTCATGGAATAATCAATTATAATGCAGGAAAATTATCCTGTATACGGCACACCTGAGCATACTGCAATATGCGGTCTGTCTATGGGATGCACCCAGTCAATGGAGCTTGGATTCAAACATCCTGAACTGTTTGATTATGTGGGCTGCTTCTCCGCAGGACCATCTCCACGATGACAGCTTGAGGAACTTTATAAAAGTATGCAACAATTACGAGTTAAATAATGTATTTTATGAAGTACCCGGCGTTGGTCACGACGACTATTGTTGGGACAAAGCCCTATATGCATTTATGAAATATGCATTCAAATAAATTATAATAGTATTTGCATACGTCATTACATTACATTGGCGTATACAACGAAAATAGCAAGAAAGTTCAAGGGTACTCGTACCGCTTGAACTTTCTTTTACACTTTAATACTTTCTGATTTTAATATTCTTCACGTTTTGGATGGTCATCATCTTTCTTATCTTTACCTTTCATCTGAATAGAAACAATAATAACCATTACTGCAACTATAAGCCAGGGAAGGGCTTTATAAAAAAACTGCATATGTATATCCTCCATTTTTTTGTATTATCGGCATCTTGCTCCACTTTGATTCGCTCCGCTTCATCTCAGTGGACAGACGGCATCGCATAAAACCACAAAAATTAATGCCCGAATGAGCAAAATTGCTCTCCGGGCGTTAATTTTATTGTTTTATACTACTTATACTTAACTGAAGTATCTCTTAAGCAGTCCTTCGAATGCCTTACCATGTCTTGCCTCGTCTCTTGCCATTTCATGAACTGTGTCATGGATAGCGTCAAGTCCAAGTTCTTTTGCTTTCTTAGCTATTGCCATCTTACCTGCTGTAGCTCCGCACTCTGCGTCAACACGCATCTCAAGGTTCTTCTTTGTGCTGTCTGTAACAACTTCTCCAAGTAACTCTGCAAATTTTGCAGCATGCTCTGCTTCTTCATAAGCAGCTTTTTCCCAATAAAGTCCGATTTCAGGATAACCTTCTCTGTGAGCAACTCTTGCCATTGCAAGATACATACCAACCTCTGTGCACTCTCCGTTAAAGTTATCACGAAGTCCCTGAAGAATCTCTTCGTCTACGCCTTGAGCTACTCCTACAACATGCTCTGCTGCCCATGAACGTCCTTCTTCTTCCTGCTTAATAAACTTATCTGCTCCTGCTTTACATACCGGACATACCTCCGGTGCAGAATCTCCTTCATGAACATAACCGCATACTGAACATACATATTTTGCCATAATTTTATCTCCTTTATATTTATTTATTTTAATTTTCAATAACAGTAATCGTTACTGTTATTATATTACTTGATAGATTGTTATTTGTCAATAACAAATTTTGTAACAGTTCAGCCATAATCAATATTATGAGTGAATCATGCTTGCATGTATGAGCCCATAATATTGGTTATGAACTGAGCGCCCGATTATGAGCAATCCGCTTGCGATAGCAAGCTTTGAAGCATGAAGTGCGAGATTGCGAATGGCGTGGGCTGAACTGTTAATTTTTGCATTCACCGCATTTTCCGTAAAAGTATACGCTGTGCCCTTCTATAACCCCGTCAAAGCTGCTTCCTGCAAGTGTGTCAATATGTGCAATAGAAGGCATCTCAATATCTAACACTCTGCCGCAGTTACGACATATGAAATGATAATGTGGAGAAACCCTGCTGTCAAACCTTTCACAGCCATCTCCGCAGTCAATCTTAATTGCCTCGCCTTCCGACACAAGAAGCTTAAGATTACGGTAGACTGTTCCAAGACTGATATTCGGAAATTCCTTCCGAACATTTTCATATACCATGTCTGCCGTCGGATGTTCTTTAGTTGAGCTAAGATAACTTCTTATCATATCTCTCTGTCTGCTGTATTTTAATTGCGCCATGTCTATCACCCAATATTAATAATGATTACTATTATTAATATAACAACTATATCTTCTTCTGTCAAGCAAATTATTTAAAACTTACTTTATATTTGAAGTCTTCCCAAATCCTGATTTCACAATCAGTTTTTTATATGTTTTAAGCTTCTTGGCAGGTACTTTAATTTTAACTGCAGAATTTACTTTATAAAACGCTTTCTTTCCTATACTTTTAATAGTTACTGATTTAACAGTAATCTTTTTAAGCTTCTTTGCCCCTGCAAATGCTTTCTTTCCTATTGACGTTACTTTATAAGTCTTGCCTTCAAACTTTACAGTCTTAGGAACAGTTACAGATTTGACATTCTTCTTAATAAGCCCTTTTACGCTTACAGTATCCGCTGATGTAACAACATACTTGAGCGCACCTGCTTTTATAACAGCTCCATTACTTACTTCATTAGCCTTATCATTTTTATCTATTGTATTGACAGGCGGATTCATAACATTTACCGGAGGAGCTGTCTTCTTAATTATAAGAGCTTTAACTGCCGTATCAATATCACCTGCAGCTTTTGCTGTCTCTGCTTCTGTAGCGTTAGGATTAGAGTATACAGTCTTTGCAGCAGCTATTGCATTTACCAAGGCCGTAACGCTTGTACTCTCATACTGGCTCTTATCTATGGCTTCTGCTTCCTTTATCTTGCTTCCTAGTCCGAGAATGTGTGCCGGAAGCTGTTTGAATTCAGCGCTTACAGTAAGATTTTCGGCTCTCATAATAAATGTGTCGTCATTAAGCTCGATATCGCCTTCTTCACCCGTAACTTTAAATGAACCCGGTACAAAATAATATCCGTCATCTGCCACAGCGCTAAGTTTAACTTCATTTCCTGCAAATAAATCTGTCTCACACTGAACAATTTTTCCATGTGCTACTGATGAATCTGCCTCAAGCTTATATGGTGTGAAGAACTTTTCCATAATTACATCAGCCCAGCGTGTTCCATGCTCAATAAGACCTTTTTCACTAAGATGAAGATTATCCGTATGCCTGTAGTCACCCTGAAGGTCGTCAGTCGTAGGTCCGACAAATATATTGTAATTATTACATACGGACATCTGTGTATCTGTTATAGCTTTCATCTTTTCTTTATTATTATATCCCGACCATGCATATGATACACGGGCAACAATCCAGTTAAGGTCATATCCTGCATCTTCTCTTGTCTTTGCAATCAAATCCTCAAGAGCCTGGCGATAATCCGCCATAGGCGTGTCATTAGTATCTGCCTCTCCCTGATGTATAAGAAATGCCCTGCATCCATACGGCTCAAGACGGGTTATTGCTTCTTTAATAACTGCATAATGTGTAGTAAGAAGCTCCGACATCTTAGCGCCGCCAAAGCCTGTAGATATAAATCCTACCGGAACCCCCAGCTCCTCAACAAGCTTGTCTCCTAATGTAGGCCAAGGCGAACCACCTCCGTTACCTATATTAAATCCGCTGTTATTAGGCTGGCTGTCCTCACAATGCTGCCATTTTCCCGTAGATGGATTAAGCGCAGACACTTCTTCATATGACGCCTGCGTCTTTGCTCCGCCGAAGTTACATGAATTGGATTGTCCGCCTGTTATAAATACTTCTCCGACTCCGATTTTTTCAACTGACTGAAACGAAAGCTCATTTCCTGATTCGTCATATGCTGCAATCTCAAGCTCATACCAGCCGCCGGCAGGAACTGATTTTACAGTTCCCTTATATTCATTATCAGCGCCCTCTTTCTTATCAATTACATTCCAGTCACATATAACCTTTTCTCCCTGAATTACTCTTGCCTTAACCTGTCCTTCTCCCGGATAAATAACATCCACTGTTACATCCGCTTTATCAGAAGCATCTCTCTGATATACAGCTCTGTCCGTAGGAACATTTACCGTAATATCATCTGCCGCTTCTGCTTTAGGTGAAATGCACATTATTCCGGCAAACATAAATAACGAAGCCAGAATTACTCCTGCTTTTTTACTGAACCTTCTCATTTTTTTACCCCTTTTCTACTTATTTTTTTATAATATTTATTATCAGATTATAAGAAGTAAATGTCAAGCAATTATTAGCTTTTCACGACTTTTCTAAATATTTTCTTCACTGCTGCAACAGGCTTTGCAATATACATACGAACCGGTCTTAAAACGAGCCAAAGACTGCCTGCAAACGCATAGAAAAAGTTACCTGCAGATATTTTTTTCTGTTTTCTGATTACAGCCGTCATAATTCCCTTTATTTGTTCATATTCTATCGGACCTTCCACCTCTGTCTGGTTGTCTCCCACCATATAGAATCCTTTATCTGTGCATTTATATATACGGTGCAGAACAAGGAGCCCCTGCTTTCTTCGGTAAAGAACTATATCCGACCTTTTTGGAATATACGAGCCTACAGGTTCTATAATAACTTCATCCCGTCCCGGTACAATAAAGGGATACATACTGTAGCCCTCCGGCTTAATCTGAATTGTTTGCCCGCATAAAAGTATTTTTTCTATATCTATATATTTTTCACTGATATCAATCACCCCGGTTAATAAAGCATCAGAAATCCATCATCATAGCAGATACTTCTTTTTCATTTAAAATCATACATTTTCTGTCACTAATTTTATATACCCTGCTGCATACTCCGAGCACCGTCGGTCTATGGGTTGTTACAATACATGTTCTGGCATATTCATCATTCATTATATTTTTAAGAAGCTTTCTCTCCGTTGCGACGTCCAATGCCGACGTTGCCTCATCAAGAAGCAGTATCGGAGATTTACGCAGAAGCGCTCTTGCAATTGAAAGTCTCTGCGCCTGACCTTCCGAGAATCCGCCGCCACGCTCCTTTATTTCGCTGTATATTCCGTCAGGAAGCTTTTCGACAAAATCCCATGCACATGCAAGTTTTAACGCCTCAATTATATCTTCATCCGTTGCATCTTCTTTTACATTTCTCATATTCTCAGCTATAGTTCCTGACAACATAGTGTTGCCCTGCGGCACATACGAGAACAGCTTTCTTGTAGAAGGTGAAAGAAGCTCCTCCTCACCTTCGCTCTCGCACACGGCATTTCCTTCCTGTGCCTGTATAATAGATAAAATAAGCCTTAGCATCGTCGTTTTTCCTTCTCCTGACGGTCCTACAAGCGCAACTATCTCATGCGGATGCGCTTCCATCGATGCTCCGTCAAATACAAGATTTCCATTTTTGTACGCATATTTTATATCTGACAAATTAAGGCTGATTCCATGCGTCCTATGCCTTTTTGCAAACTGAAGCACTTTATCATTTTCGCTGTAATCTTCTCGGGGCATCTCTACAATATCCATAAGACGTCCCGCCGAAGTCGTTATCCCTATCGCAGTAGGCACAAGCGACGTAAGATTATGCAGCGTTGAAGTAAGCGTTCCCGACAAACTTAAAAACATTGTCATAGTACCGTAATCTATCGCGCCGCTCCATACACGGTAAATACCCCAGCCATATGAGGCATACGATACAAGAAGAGCTACTGTAGTAAGAAGAAGAGATGTTCCCATAGACATCTTCTGAAAATCCAGTTTCATGTTAATATATTCTTTTTGCAGCTGTTTAAGCCTTTCTATATACAGCCCTATCAAATCAAACGCTTTTATTATCTGTATATTGGAAAATGTCTCCTGGTTAAATCCCGACATCTTCGCTCCCATCTGTGCGCTCAGCTTATTATTATTTACCATTCTTTTCATAAGCGTCTTTGACAATATAAGGCTTACAGGCATACCTAAAAATGCAAATATTGCAAATGATGCATCATGGTACACTACAACCGCAAATGCACTTATAAACCTGAATATGTATATAATAAGATTAGGGATAAAATTAAGCACTCCGCTTGATATGTTAGAAGCATCTGAGCTCCATCTGGTCAAAAGGTCGCCCGTGTGATAATTAGTAAGCGACTCCCAGTCTGTTACAAGAATTTTTGAAAATATATCCGCTTTAACATCAGCGTCTACCTTCATGCTTATTTTATTTGAAAAATAACCTGATACCTGATTGACAAATGTAACACCGACATTAAGTCCTATCATCGCACAGAATGTACCTATTACTTTGCCGGTCTGATGTCCGGTTATAATATTAACAAGGTCTCTGGAAACAAGGCTTGAAGCAAGCGATACGACCGTACCGGTAAGTCCGAGAGCAGTATAAAACAGCATTGCAAACCAGTGATGCTTTGCATACTGATATATCCAAATGGTCTGACACCACATCTCCTTTAATCTTCCCTCTTTTATACGTGTAATGTAAAAATGTATCTTTTCCTTCATAGCTGCTCCGTCCACTCCAAAAGACTTATATTTACCAATTATAACATGTGCTCTGAATTTTGGTCAATGTACATGTAACTTTTCTGTTTTTTCTACATAAACTGATAACAAATTGCAATTACTTTAAGGAGGATTATCATGGATTGTAACAAGCATAATGATTCTTTTGGCTATGATAATTTAAAAGGAATGCCGCTTGGAAGCGCATATGTTCCTATGCAGCGTTTTTATCAGGTCATGGACGCCGGAAAAGCTCTCAGCTATGGAACAATATTTGCAGAACTTGTACTTCCGTTCTACGGAGCGTCGGCAGCCTGCAGCAATAGAAGGAGGGGTTCTTGTGAACAATGCTAAGAAAAATCTTATGCAATTCATTACTGAGGTGAGCTTTGCCCTTGATGACGTAACACTTTTTTTAGACACGCATCCTAATGACAGGGAAGCTCTTGATTATTATAAAAAATACCGTATTCAGAGAATACAGGCAATTAAGGAATATGAAAACTGTTATGGTCCGATTACAAAATTTGGTGTAGAATCGGACGACAAATGGACATGGATATGTGACCCATGGCCATGGGAAGGAGTATGAGTTTATGTGGACTTATGAAAGAAGATTACAGTATCCGGTGAAAATTACCCGGTGCAACCCTAAGATAGCTCAGGTCATCATTAGCCAGTTTGGCGGTCCTGACGGCGAAATGAGCGCATCCATGCGATATCTTTCACAACGATATTCAATGCCTGACAGAAGTGTGGCAGGGGTACTGACGGACATAGGTACCGAAGAACTTGCACACCTCGAAATCGTAGCGGCTATCGTTCATCAGCTCACAAAAGACCTTACCCCTGACCAGATTGCGGCATCAGGCTTTGACAAATACTATGTAGACCATACGCTTGGCATATGGCCTCAGGCAGCAGGCGGTATTCCGTTTAATGCATGTGAATTTCAGGTTAAAGGCGACCCTATTACGGATTTGTATGAAGATATGGCTGCAGAACAGAAAGCCCGTTCAACATATGACAATATCCTAAGACTCGTCAAAGACCCTGAAGTTGCTGACCCGATTCGTTTCTTAAGAGAACGTGAAATAGTCCACTTCCAGCGTTTCGGTGAAGCATTAAGACGCACTCAGGATAACCTTAATCCTAAAAACTTCTATGCGTATAATCCTGCAATAGATAGAAACAGCTGCAAATAAACAGCGATATTAGCAAATCCATTGGTCTTCCATGCGAATTCCAATGGATTTTTTTACATATAATATGCCTTTCTGCGCCATAATAATAAAAAACAGCAGGAGTGATGATACAATGGATTTTGAAAACAGCAAAACAAAAATTAACCTTATGAGAGCTTTTGCAGGCGAAAGTATGGCACGAAACAGATATATATTCAGCGCAGATTTTTCAAAAAAAGAACATCAGCATGTACTTGAATATCTGTTTCGTTTTACTGCAGAGCAGGAACAGCAGCATGCATGGATATTTTACAATCATTTACGCGAATTAAGCGGAAAAACAATAGTTATTGACGCCGGTTATCCGGTTAATCTGCATCAGAATACAGCAGAGCTTTTGCGTGCCGCGCAACACAATGAATACGAAGAATTTGACCCCGTATATCCTCAGTTTGGAAGAATTGCACGTGAAGAGGGTTTTCAAAATATTGCTTCATCTTTTCTTAAAATCGCAGAAATAGAGAAAATACATGGAGACCGTTTTGGTAAATTTGCCGAATTTGTTGAAAAGAACCAGTTATTCGCATCTGATGTGGCAACAAAATGGATATGCCTTAATTGCGGTTATGTATATGACGGTTTTCAGGCTCCAAAGGCTTGTCCCGTCTGCGCACATGACCAAGGCTATTTTATACGTCTGGAATTATGTCCTTTTGAATAACAGTATAAATCATAATTCAAAGGTTTTTGTTTATATAAACGGAGGCAGCGCCAAATATCTGGCGCTGCCTCTTGCTTTAATTACTTAACTAAGTTTCCATGATGTAAGAACAAGCTTTGCATCTTTTCTGTTACTTTCATATTTTATGAACAAATCTGTTATTCCACAGCCTATATTTTCTATACAGGCTTTATAAGTATGCGTTTCATTACAAACAGGTACTGTTACAACCGATACTTTGTGCGAATCGCTAAGCTCTCCGGCATATAACGTAAGCGTTCCTTCTGCCAAGCTGGCATATACAGTGACTTCCAATTCGCCTGATTCTTTTTGTATATCTGCGCCACAAATTCCGATATATCCGCCGTTTTCATATATAATATGCGACTTAACATCATCATTTCCGGTGGTGACTGTAGTTACACCTTCTGCCCATACAAATGCATCATTTGCTTTATATGGATTATAACTGCAAAGAGGAGCAACTGTTCCTGTCTTAGTCATATTATCTACCGTAACAGCGCCATCTTCATGCACATATGCTACGTCAACATAAGTCGTCCTATAAGCACATCCTCCTACCGCCTTATCATTAAAAGGAAGGTTAAGGTCAATTTCATATTGAGGTGCATGATAAAACATATATACTTTATCATTTATCTGAAGCATACAATGATGGTTATTGCCCCATGCTTCGCCGGAAAAATTCTCGCTCTGCCCCGGATTTTTCATTATCTCGCCTTTATATTCAAACGGTCCCATAGGGTTATCGCTAATCATATAGGAAATCTGTGCTTTTCCCATAGCTTTATCAACCTCGTCCGACCAATTCGTACAATAACTGTAATAATACTTTCCGTTTATTTTGTTAATACCTGAATCTTCAAAAAGATATGGAGCATCTATAAGAACTGCTTCTCCTTCTATGCTAATCATATCAGGGGCAAGCTTTGCAACTCTGGCGGTCATAGGATGTATTTCTTTCCCTTGTGGTACGCCTCCGCCAAAATATATATAAGCCGTTCCATCTTCCTCTACCCATACTGCCGGGTCAAATAACCACTCAATATCTTTGCAGCCCGGAACATCATGGGTTATCATCGGTTTTCCAAGTGGATCTACCCAAGGTCCCGTCGGTGAATCTGAAGTAAGAACACCTATGCTTGCCGCAGAATTTGCAAAGTAAATAAAGAATTTAGTAACCATCTCTCCCGTAGCTTCATCTTTAACCTTATTATAGCATACAGCCGGAGCCCACGAGTTACCTGCCCATGAAGCCGCACCCTTTTTTCCTTTTTTAACATCATCAGCCACCTGAATTTCACCCTCATCAGTCCAATTAACCATATCTTCTGATGAAATGCAGTTTAAGCTTTTAATATTAGAATACAGATTTTTAGGATAACTTCCGTTATCATCTATAAGGCTGTCGGAATCATTGCTTCCATATACATATACTTTTCCTTCATAATATATTGCATATGGGTCAGCCATAAACCTTGATGCAATGATTGGATTATTCTCACCGATTTTCTTTTTAATGTTAATCGAATTCATATTCATTCTTTCCTTTCAATGGTAATATTTGTACATTACAATAGGTGTAAGCAATGTACTTACACCTATTGCTGACACAATATTAAATTAACATATTTTACAAATACATTCAACTAACCAATTATCAATCCTGGCTGCATTTGTAATAATCAAAATCTACATATCCGCCTGCCTCGCCGGTTGCATAATTTACAAGCCATGTTCTGGTTCCCATGAATGTTGTTGATGTATCAAATCCCATCGAAAACTCTTTACCAATCTTAGTCCAGTTATTTCCATCAAGGCTATAGTAGAAGTTTGCTTTATCCTTTACGTTTCCTACATCGAATACGTATTCTATCTTAAGATATACCGGAGCATCTCCTTCAATTTTCTCTCCTACTTCATTTTCCTTAATTGTATCAGATGCATTTGCTTTAGCACCGCTATTATCATTACTGTTATTACCCTGGAATACATATCTGTCACCATTGGCATCACATTTAACACCAACCATTGCATAATGTGAACTGATAGCGCCAAGTCCTGCATAATCACCAGGCTTCATATTATTAGTTAAAATACAGGTTTCTGATGTAAACTGTGGTCCTACTGTTCTCTGTGTTAATGAGTTATGGGCAAACCAGATGTTGTTACATGTTGTACCATTTTTGATTCTGTAATATCCCGGATTCTCTGTTACTGACCAGTTGTCATCATCAGGATTATGATTCCACTGCCATATTGTCTTAAGATTATCGCCATCCTTAAAATCCGGATAATCAAAATCATCATCCCCAACTATCTTGCTTTCCTTATCACTCTTATTAAGTCTGATAGTAAGCGGCTTTGTGACTTTTTCTCCGGTACCCTGACAGCTCACAAATTCGTCATTATCATCATAAAATCCCATCATTGGCCAATCCTTGTAATTATTGCCATCCTTATCAGTGTAATCCCAGTTAACAGCAAGTATAGAAGGAACACGGCCTAAACCTTCATGATCCTGGAAAAGGAATCCGTACCAGTCGCCATATATTGTATCAACAATACCACCCTGGGCAATTCCTGTACCATGCTCATATGTAGAGCCTTCAAATACCATCTGTGCCTCCCAGTCATCAGCTGTACTGTCATATAATTTTGGACTTCTATAACATATTTCTCTTCTGAACCATCCGCCATATGAACCGATAATCATCAGATAGTAGTAATCACCAATCTTATATGCATGAGCACCTTCCCAAAGGCTCCAGTTATATCCGCCAAGTCCCTTATCAAAAAGCGGCCTTGACTGTCCGTCTGCTACAACCTCTCCGATTCCGCCTTCTTCGTATGGCTCCTCAAGATGTATCTTCTGAATGTTATTACCACTATAAATTACATACATGCCATCGCCATCAAATATTAATGCAGGATCATGATAGCCTTTTTGCGAATAATATGCCGTCCATTCACCATTCTCAATATCATCTGTTGTATAACAATAGAATCCATCGCTATTAACATTATATATTACATAGAACAATCCTGTCTCTTCATTGTATTTTAATGAAGCTGCCCAGGAACCATTCTTATATGTCTGCTTTCCGTTCTCAAGATTGAACAAATCCTTATCTGGGAATCTGTTACATGCATAGTTAACTATCTCCCAATGAACAAGGTCTGTTGACTTCATAACAGGCACACCTGGAACAAGGTTCATGGTTGTACTAACCATATAATAGTTTCCGCCCACCCGGATAATATCCAGGTCAGGTACATCTGCAGGAATTCCAGGATACTCAGCAACTGCAAGATTATTCATATCAAGTTCAGGCACCGGAGTATCTGTCGGAACTTCAGTTGGTCCTGACTGGGTAGGAACCGGAGTTGCAGTTACAGGTACATTAGTAGGTACCGAAGCCGTTATATTAGGCTGATTGCTGACAATTGACTGGTCTGCATTTTTTGCATTAACAGTTACTTTACATTTTAACACTTTTTTCGCTCCTGACATCTTAACTGTCGCCTTAATTACAGTCTTACCTTTTTTCTTAGCTGTAATAACGGCAGAAGCAGCTTTCTTTTTCTTAACAGAAGCAACCTTTTTCTTGGTTGACTTCCATGTCACTTTCTTTATCTTTTTTCCTTTTACTTTAATGGTTTTCTTTGACCCTTCGGTCATATTAAGATTTGACTTATTTAATTTTACCGTTACAGAAGCATTTATAGGGATTGCCGTTACTAATAACGACAATCCCATAGCAACTACTGCTGTACCGGCAACTATTCTATGAAATCCCTTATTAATCATATATCGTTCCCCCATAATTAATCGAATGTTGCTCTTAGCACATAATCCAATTATTTTATACTTTATTTAATCTTTGCTTTTTTAGCAATACCTGCTTTCTTAAGAAGCTTCTTGTATGCTGCTTTCTTTGCCTTAGGAACCTTTACGGTTGCTTTAGCGCTTGTCTTCTTAAATGCTTTCTTTCCGATGCTTGTTATTGAAGATGACTTAATTGTAATCTTCTTAAGGGAAGTACATTTAAAGAATGCATTCTTACCGATAGTTGTTACATTAGCTCCGATTGTAAGCTTCTTAATGTCTGAATCGCCCTTAAACGCATTAGCTGCAATTGATGTTACCTTAAATGTATAATCTTCAATAACTACTGTATCAGGAATTACAAGTGATGACTTAGGTGTATCAAATTCCTTAACCTGAACTGTATCATTACCTGTTACTACATATAAAAGATTACCAACTGCCTCTTCATAACCGTTCTCAAGACCTGAACCTACTGTAGTATCTACATAAGGTGTTGCTGCAGGAGGAGCTATAGTAGGCTCATCTACAGGTGGAACAGGTGTAGGTGAAGCTTCCGGCTTTGGTGTTGGTGCAACATATTCTTTTATAACAAAGTTATCTATGTAATAATCCTCAGTATTCTTATCCTGATATGATACACTACCGCCTTCACCGGCTGCTTCAGGATATCCCATAAAGATATACATATAATATTCACCATCTGAATTAACAGCATCTTCTTTTACAGTAATTGTTCCTGTTATACGCTCCCATGCACCCTGTTCAACTCCCATAAGTGAACCAATCTGTCCATACATAGCTGTTACTTCAGAATCAGAGCCATCTCCGCCTTTACTGAAATATGTTCCAATCTTAAATGCTCTCTGAACTCCGTAACCTTTAGATTCAACCGCGCCATTGTCATGAGAAAAATCAAATGACACTTCATAACGTACGCCAGGAGTAAGTTTCTTAAGGTCAAACTTAACTCCATTTCTCTCCCACCAGTCATTACCTTTACTTCTGTCAGATACTTTAAGGCATGCATTACCGGAAACAGTTTCACCAAACTGTGCTCCCGCATCACTATTCTTACCATCCTCAATAGTGAATGAAAGTCCGTTATTCATAAAATCTCCTGTCACACCATCTTCAAAGGTATAATTAGCAATGTAATTATCCTCTGCTGAAGCATCTTTATTGCCTCCACTTACAGCTATTAAGCCTGCCATAAAGCATGCTGCTGCGCATCCTGCTATCGCTTTAAATACTTTTTTTCTCATTTCGCTTACCTCCATTAAAATTTATATAATTGTATAAAATACTAATTAATTATACCATACTAATCATCATTTGCCAAACCTATTTTACACTTTTTTATACAAATTATTAACAGTTCCGGTACGCCATTCGCAAAGCCGCGCTTTCGCGCTTTTCGCTGCTTTGCAGCTATCTTTGCTCATAAAATGGCGTTCCCTCAGCCGTCAAATCCGAGAAAAAATTCGTGCAAGCACGATTTTTCCTCAGATTCGTCGGCTGGCTGAACTGTTATACAAATTATTAAGGCAGTTATCATATGACATGACAACTGCCTTTTATTATGATTTTAAGATATTAATTATGCCTTATGCCTTTACTCCCTTATTTTTACGAATTAATATAATACTCTGAAGAACAAGGAACAGACAAAGCATCGCTGCTCTTGTAATACCTGTCCACCAAGGGTCGCCAAGTCCTGCTGCATTAACAATCTTCTGAATTGTAGAAAGAGAGAACACACCAAACATAGTTCCGATGATATTACCTACACCACCGGTAAGCATCGTACCACCTATAATTGATGATGCGATAGCATCCATCTCATAACCCATTGCGTTATCTCCCGAACCGGAGCCTACTGTTATGAAGAATACATAACCCGCTATTCCGGCAAGAAGACTGCAAATCAGGTGGGAAAGGAATTTGGTTCTCTTAACGTTAATACCAAGCATAAGAGCGCTCTGCTGGTTACCGCCGACTGCATAAAACGCACGTCCGAGTTTTGTTCTCTGAAGCATGAAGAACAAAACAAATACAAGAACCAAGGCAACAATAACGCCTATCTTTATGTAAGCATTTATATATATGTCATTATTATTGACATAACCAAGACCGGGAATAACAATTTTAGCATGTAATATCTTGTCAAAAGCCTCGTTTCCTTCAACATTCAGATGGTCACTACTGATAATCTGTGTCATACCACGCGCAAAGAACATTCCTGCCAAAGTAACGATAAACGGTTGGATTTCAAGATATGCAACTAAAAATCCCTGTACTATACCAAATGCAGCGCCAACTGCAAGAGCTACAAAGAGCGCTGTGAAAGGACTGCCTCCAAAGTCTCTCATAAAGATTACGCAGCACATTCCAACAAGGGCAATAACACCACCTACGGAAATATCAATTCCCCCTGTAATCATAACTATGCTAAGACCACATGAAACAATAAGCAGCGCCGACTTATCATTCAGCAAATCAAAAAATGCCTGAAAAGTCTTGAATCCACCGCCAAGTCCAAAGATTGCGACCAAATACATTATCACAAATGTTACTATTGTAATAGTAAGAAGTAATGCTGTATCTGTAATAGTCTTTTTAGAAGCTGCCAGGTTAGCTGATTTTTTACCCATATTAAACAACCTCCTTTGCTTCTACTTTTTTAAACTTCCCGGAAATTGCTTTCCACTGTCTTGAAAACCAATCTCTTGCTGAAGGTGTACTAATGATAACAAGAATAATAATTACGACAGCCTTATATGCCGGAAGTGCAACTGCGTTAATACCCAGCGCAGTAAGCGTCGTCTTAAGATACTGAATTACATATGCACCGATGACAGACGCCGTTAAGTTAAACTTACCACCGCTAAGTGCATTACCACCAAGAGCAACCGCAAGGATTGCATCCATTTCAATATCCTTAACAAATGTAGAACTGATAAACGTTCCTGTACGTGTAACTGTTACAAATGCAGCAATAGCGACACATACGCCGAGAATTACATATGCTGAAAGCTTAATAACAATTGGATTCAATCCATTAAGTCTGGCAGAATTCTCATTAATACCTACTGTCTGTACATAAAGTCCTAAAGTAGTAAACTTAAATACCAGCGCTAAAATAATAAAGCATATTACACTGATAATAATCGGTGTGGGAACAGGAATTCCCGGCAATGTATGACCAAATGCTTTAAATGACGGAGCGCTGAACTTATAACTTAAGTTACCGGTAATCCATCCTGCAATTGAACGTCCCGCCGTATACAATACAAGCGTCGCAACCATCGGTTGAATATTCAAAAACGATACCAGTATACCGTTAAACAAACCGCAAAGCATTGCTGCGAGCAAAGCAACTAAAACTGCTACAATAAGCGGATGTGCATATACAGATGATGTTGTATTACTTCCGCTTACGATTTTAATAATGACGCCGGCAGCAACAGCCATTGTTGCACCTACAGATATATCCTGTCCGCCTGATGCTGCAGTAACAAATGTCATACCAATAGCAAGCATTGCAAGTGCAGTACCATTATCAAGAATATCAACCGGATTACCGGAAAACAGCTTGGCGCCGTCAGTATTAGTACCAAATCTTATAGCAAAAAATGATGGGTCCGCAACAAGGTTTACAATAGTAAGTATTAATATTGCAGCAATCGGAATAAACATCTGATTAGTAATTATCTTAATTAAAATATCTAAAAAGCGTGAACGCTCTTTAGTTCCTGATGCTTTCGCCATTATTGTCCACCTCCTGCAATAGTACTCATAACTTTATTCTGATTAAGATCTTCGCCTGTAAGCTCTCCAACCACTTTTCGGTCTCTCATAACTATGAGTCTTGAACATGTACGAAGCATCTCATCCGTTTCAGACGAAATAAATGTTACACTCTTTCCTTCTGATGCAAGTTTAAGAACAAGCTTCTGGATATCAACCTTAGTTCCTACGTCAATACCTCTTGTAGGCTCGTCAAGAATAAGATATTCCGGATTCGTAAGAAGCCATCTTGCAACAATAACTTTCTGCTGATTACCGCCGGAAAGCGACTTAATCGGCGTATCTGCAGATGCAGTCTTTATATCAAGAAGCTTAATATATTCATCTGCAAATTTGTAAGCCTGAGCTTTCGAAAACGGTTTGAAAAATCCTTTCATAACCTGAAGAGCAAGAACAAGATTCTCTCGAACCGAAAGGTCACCAACAATTCCGTCTCCCTTACGATCTTCAGGAAGATAGGCAATACCGTTCTTCACGGCCTGAATCGGTTTATTTATTTTTACGGCTTTTCCGTGCATCTTAACTTTTCCGCCAATAACTCTGTCAGCGCCAAATATCGCCCTGACACACTCGCTACGACCCGAACCAAGAAGACCTGCAAATCCGTTAACTTCACCTTTGCGAATATAAAAATCAAATGGTTTAATGCCCGCGACACTAACAAGCCCTTCTGCTTCGAATACAGGTTCTGCTCCCTTATCATCATAGATTTCCACTTCACTCTGAATATCAGCAGTATCATCCATATCTTTACCAAGCATCTTTGCAACAAGCTTAATTCTTGGAAGAGTCTCTATCTCATATTCTCCAACAAGCTGTCCGTCGCGCAATACAGTAATTTTATCACACACTTCATATACCTGATCCAAAAAGTGTGTAACAAAGATAATTCCAACACCTCGTTTTTTAAGGTCTCTCATAAGACCAAACAATTTCTCAACTTCGTTTTCATCAAGTGATGATGTAGGTTCGTCAAGAATCAAAACCTTACAATCCATATCTACAGCTCTTGCAATTGCAACCATCTGCTGAATAGCAATGGAATAATTACCAAGCTGTTGCGTGGCACTTGCCGGTATACCAAGCGAATTTAAAATCTTATCCGCATCAGCATTCATCTTTTTCCAGTTCTGATATATATTCTTAGTTCTTCCGATATACATATTCTCAGCAACTGTAAGATTAGGGCACAATGTAATTTCCTGATAAACTGTACTTATACCGATATTCTGCGCATCCTGCGGAGAACGAATTGATACGGCATTATCATGTCCTTTAACGTAAACCTCACCAGAGTCCTTGCTGTATACACCTGTTAGCACTTTGATCAGAGTGGATTTTCCTGCACCATTTTCACCCATAAGTGCATGAATTTCTCCTTCACACAGTGTAAAATCCACATTCTGCAAAGCACGTACTCCGGGAAATGACTTGCTGATGTTTCTCATTTCCAAAACAGAATTTTCTTTCACAGTGTACTCACTCCTTATTAAGTATTATTCAGAGAAAAAGCACGGAGCAAGCGTACAAATATCATTACGCTGCCGCCGCGCTTTTTTCAATCACTAAACTATTCTGACTAGCAATCAGATACTACTGAATTATTCAGCTGTTTCACTTCCGATACCGTACTGAGCAATATCATCTTCAGTGATAGTTGCAGCATCAAATCCTTTTTCTTCAAGGATAATTGTCTTCTCTTCAATAGCTTCGCCTTTTTCAAGCTTCTTGATAACTTCATCTATGTATGAAGCCTGGAATGGATTACACTGTCCATCATAATTCCAACGTCCTTCAAGAACTTCCTTAAGAGCCCACTTATTGCAGTCAAATCCCATTACAATAACGTCACCGTCAACACCATGTGTAATTCCGGCAGCATCAAGAGCTTCAACAGCACCCTGAGCCATACCATCGTTCTCTGCATAAATTACATTGAACTCTTTGTCAGCACTGATAACCTGCTGTGTAATCTCCATAGCAGTCTCTGTACTCCAGTCAGCTGTCTGCTGTTCAACAATCTCTAATTTTCCTTCATCTGCTGCTGCCTGAAGAGCGCCTGAACGACCCTTCTGAGCTGCTGAACCCATATGTCCCTGAATATGAACAACCTTGAGTCCGCCTTCTTTTTCCTGTCCTAATAACCATTCTACAGCTCTTTCACCTTCTGCATCCATGTCAGATACGATTGAAGCTTCATAAAGGCTTTCATCTGCATCTACAACACGGTCAAAAAGGATTACCTTTACACCAGCTTCTTTAGCGCTATTGAGAACTCCGTCCCAACCTGCTGTATCAGCTGCTGAAAGAAGAAGATAGTTAACACCATCTGTAATGAACTGCTGAGCTGCTGTAATCTGCTCGTCATTCTTAAGGCTGTATGCAAACTGTGCATCGTATCCGTTCTCTTTTGTAAACATTGCCTTAAGGTCTGCATCGTTAGCTGTACGGTATCCTGACTCACTTGGGTCATTGTTGATAACGCCAACCTTAATTAATTCACCTGATGATGCGTCTGCATCTGCATCTGCATCCTGATCTGTGTCTGCAGGAGCTTCAGTTGCTTTGTTGTCATCAGTTGCTGGTTCATCCTTGCTTCCGCCGCATGCGGTCATGGATGCTGCCATCAGGGCTGCCATAGCGGCTGCCATCAGTTTCTTTGCATTCTTTTTTAGTGTTGGGATTATAATCTTCTTTTCATCTCTTTTGTGTTCCCGGCTTAAGATTAGTCCGTTCCTTTTGAACCTGCTTACGCATGTTTTCAATGCGCTCCACAGCGCGCGCCCGTTGTGGGTTGGCAATATCCGGATTCGATAAGCTGTCATCTGCATTCGCCAAAATCGTGTCATAGTCAGGCCTTGCAATGACAAGCTCACCACGTACATTGTATAAAGGGGTTGTTGCAGCATTTAGTTGACTGGATGTATTGACATTCCCGGAA
>ERZ824480.802-NODE-802-length-33752-cov-3.383031_pt1 | contig 33752 bp, 26 predicted proteins | sample MGYA00519861_ERZ824480 | MGnify/ENA primary metagenome ERZ824480 (study PRJEB31778, sample SAMEA3449152) | human gut metagenome | biome: human gut; feature: human-associated habitat; material: faeces | place: United Kingdom | collected 2010/2012 ... | reverse complement strand
GGTCTTACGCGGATATAAGAGGATCGACATCTACGGCGCGACCGGCACGAGGCTTGACCACACGCTTGCAAACATTTTTATGATGAAAAAATATTTAGAGCGCGGGATCGACATCAGGATCATCGATGAACACAACAAAATGCGCGCGATAAAGGGCGAAAATGTTTTTCACGAGATTGCGGGAAAAACTGTCTCCTTCATTCCGGCGGACTCTGTGGTTTCCGGAGTCACGCTGGAGGGGGTTAAATATCCGCTTTTCGAGCGGGACATTGAGATCGGGACGACGCTAACGGTCAGCAACATTGCGCTTAGCGACCCTGTGACGGTGAGCATAAAAAAAGGAACGCTTATTATGATTTTCACGAAGGATTGAGAAAACATGAGAAAATATATGACAGAAGCACACGCACATGTACTTCCGGCAAGCGGATGCAGCCATGTGCACGAAGATGAGATCGGCAAGCTTTATGCGCCGACCGGGACGGACACGATTATTTTAACGAACCATTTTTACAAGGGCACACTCGGACCGCGCGAATATTTACAGTGTTATCACAACACAAAAAAATATGCCGCAGAGGCCGGCGTGACGGTTGCTCTCGGCATGGAAATCCGCTTTGTGAACGACGAGTTCACCGTGAACGACTATCTTGTCTATGGCATCGACGATGACGATGTTTACCGTGCGGCCGAATTTTTGGACGGAACGTATTACGAGTTTTACGAGGGCTTTAAGAACGACCGGAATGTCATCGTTCAGGCGCACCCGTTCAGGCCGGGCATCACCCTTGTAGACACGGCGTATCTTGACGGGATCGAGGTCTTCAACCTCCATCCACACCAGCCTTCGGTTGTCGGATTCGGAGCAAGGCTCACAAGTGAGCATAAGGAGCTCATAGCGACCGGCGGAACGGACTATCACCATCAGGGCCACGAGGGGCTTTGCCTGACTGCGACAAAGAAGAAAATAAACGATTCGTTTGATTTTGCAAACGCGTTAAAAAGCGGAGACTATGAGTTTAAGATCGGCGATTTTACGGCAAAAAGAAAATAAGAGGCCAAGCCTCTTATTTTTTTTCGCCGGTGACGACTCTGTCGCACCCGGCAAGGTCTTTGATTATCTTAATGTTTTTATAATCTCCGGCCATAATTTCTGAAACAGCCTCGCCCTGATCAAAGCCGATCTCAAACATCAAAAGGCCGCCCGGTTCAAGTGCCCGGAGCGCTTTTTTTGTTATCTCGCGGTAAAAGATGAGTCCGTCCTCTCCGCCCGATAAGGCAAGGCGAGGCTCAAAATTTTTCACTGTTTCATCAAGCGTCGGTATGACAAAGTCACTAATATAAGGCGGATTTGAGACGATCATATCAAATGTGCCGGATATTTCTTCGTTTAGAATATCAAGGCGCGAGAACGAAACCGAAACGCCGTTTTCTTTCGCATTTTTTTCGGCGACGGCGAGCGCATTTTGGCTAATGTCAACGGCAGAAACCTCGGCAAGAGGGTCGAGCTTTGCTAGGCTCACCGCGATGGCGCCGCTCCCGGTGCCTATGTCAAGTATTCTTTTCTTGCCGGATTCGAGCGCGGCCTGGACAAGCGTCTCCGTGTCCGGCCGGGGGATCAAAACATTTTCATCAACAAAAAAGTCAAGCCCCATAAATTCCTTGTGGCCGATGATATAGGCGATAGGCCGCCCGGTTAAGCGGTCGCCCAAAAGGAGAAAATAGCGTTTTTCTTCATCACCTTCAAGCTCATCAACGCCTTTTTTTATGAGGCCGAGCCTGTCAAGCCCCGTCGCTTTTTCCATAAGGATCCGCGATTCCAAAAGCGGAACGTCGCTAACGGCGCGAAGGCGCTTTGCACCCTCAGACAATGCGGCATTTATTACCATTTGTCGTCCTCTCCGGCCTCGGGGAGCACGGGAGTCATTGCTGCGATCGCGACCTCAAGCATCGAATCGTCCGGTTCTTTTGTTGTAATGTGCTGAAGCCAGAGGCCGGGCTTGCTCAAAAGCTTGACTATCGGATTTTCGCTTCTGCCGGCCCATTTTATGATCTCATAGGATATGCCGGCGATGAATGGAAGACAGAGTAGCTTTATCAAAATTCTCTGCCAGCCGAAGCCGACCTTAACGAATGCGAAGACCAAAATGCTTATTAAGAGCACGAAAACGAGAAAGCTCGTGCCGCACCTGGGGTGAAAGCGCTTCATCTTGCGGCAGTTTTCAACCGTTAAAGGCAGGCCTGCCTCATAGCAGAAGATCGTTTTGTGCTCCGCGCCGTGATACATAAAAACGCGCTTAACATCGCTCTGCAAGGTACATAAAAGAAGATAGCCCAGGAAAATGACGATTCTTGAAACGCTTTCGGCCGTGCTTCTCACCGCCGAAAGGCTGGATTCGGGAAGTGATTTAAAAAGGAACGCAACGCCCTCGCCGATCAGCATCGGCAGAAGGAAAAAGAGGCCGACGCTCATAACGAGCGCGAGAAAAACGGAGAAGTAGATGACATAGTCCTTAAGATTGTCGCCGCACTTTTTTGTCAGCCATTTTTCGAATTTTGATTCCTTTTCGCCCTCGTCGGCTTCAACGTCCACAAATTCGGCGCTGTACATGAGCGCCTTCATGCTCGTGACCATCGAATCTATAAATGCGATCATTCCGCGGATAATCGGAATTTTCTTAAAAACACAGCTTTTGTTTTTAATCTCGGAAACGTCCGTCACGATCTCACCGTCGCTCTTTCTGACGGCGATCGCCATTTTGGAAGGTCCGCGCATCATAATACCTTCAATCAGCGCACTTCCGCCGATCGAAGTCTTTTTTTTCTGCATATAAAAATGTCCTTTCATATTTATTCATAATATATTATAGCAAAAAGCGCGGACAAATTCAAGACCTATTTGTTTTTGACAACGGGAAATTCGGTGAGCCTTAGGTTCGCATAGCCGTAGGGCACGAGTCGCACCTTTTCGGGCGGTGAGAGAGGCTCGCTTGATTGCGGAGCTTCGTCGCAGTGCCCGTTATTAAAGCCCCAGAAAATCTCGGCCATATCGGCGATCAGAGAGACGGGTGGCTTTTCCGAGCCGAAACCCTTTTCATAAGCCTCCTCTTTTAGTGAAAAGTCTCCTCCGGCAAGGGCATAAGCCCACTTTGACTCGGGATAAATGTAGTAGTCGCAGTAGGGGAATTTTCTTAAAACTCCGCCAGATTCGTATTCGACCTTTTCCCACTTTTCTTTAATGGCGACGGAATATAATAACGGGCCGCGCCAAACGGCGATCATATTATTCGGGCGCGAAACCGTTTCGGGTTCAAAGGTGAGGCAAAGGGTGACGAGCTCCTCCTTGCCCCAGACCTTTTCTTTTTTGTAAAAAGTGCCGGGCTCAACCGTTTCACCGTTTACTGAGGCTTTTTTCGCGCATGAGGGGATCCTTATTGAAAAAGTGAAGGGCACTTCTTTTTCTGCGGAAATTTTATATGTCACCCGGTCTCTGAAAGGATAGCCGGTCTCGGCTTCGCAGGTGACAGAAACGCCGCTGATTTCGGTCTTAAGCTCTGCCGGCGCGATTGAGCAGGCGGCAAAACCGTCCTTTGTCTTCATAAAGGAAGTAAGCGTGAACTTTGGCCAGCCCTGGCCGAAGTTTGAGGTACAGCAGCCAAAGGACAAGCAGGCTGCCCTTCTGAAGATCTTAAACGATCGACCCGGGCGGAGCGCCATCGTCTACTGCGCCACCCGCAAGAATGTGGACAAGCCTGATTTGACATCTGCACGTACTGGTGTGACCACATATCCGGGCTGATCGCAGCCGGGAGCGCATTATAGGAAAGGCGCTCGAGTCTGTCTAACCACTTGGTTTTCCCGGTCACGGCAAAAAGCCACTCATAGGAATACATCGCTTCGATGACTCCGCAAAGCTCTGTCCCCTGAACCGGCGATGTGCCGGAAAGGTTCTCGTCGCCCGTGAAGTGTCCGGCTGCCGTCCCGTGATTTTTCGTGAGATATGAAAAAGCGAGCTCGGCAAAGCTGTCCGGATCGCCTCCGGTCACAAGGCTCATCAGCGCTTCGGATTTTAGCATCATCGCGAGGTTGACGACATGGGAGTAGTAATCCCAGCCCTCGCGGCAGGAATCTACGATTCCGTCTTCGATCGCCAGTCGCCAGTCAAAGCCCTGCATGCGAAGCTTTTTTGCGAGAGTCAAAAGCCATTCGTCTTTTGTTTTGTCATAGAGCCAAAGAATAGGGATCAGCCCCTCAAACCAGCGCGCCGCGCCCCAGTTGCGCAGAGTGTTGAAGTTTATATGTTTATCAAACTGTTTAAGACATTTTTCCATTGCCGGGACGATTCGCCCGTCATTTGAACAGTCGGCGTAAAGAGATAAGACCTTTAATATCAAAAGAACCGCCCAGGTGTCGTAATTCGCGCGGTCGCGCTTGGCACAGGGGCATATCCACCCGTCCTCGTTCTGCAAAGAGAGTATCGAATCGATGTATTTTTTTGCACGCGCAATCATGTCCTCATCACGAAGTAGGTAGGCGAGCGGAATGAACCCGTCAAGCCAGTAGGGCACGCGCTCCCAGCCCTCGCGGTCGCCGCCGATCCAGGCGCTGTCGCGCACGTCGGGCCACACCTTGTCAAGGTTTCCCGAAAGCCCTTTTGCCTGTAATAAAAGCTGTTCGCGAAGCCAGCCTTTTGGCGTTATTTCGTTGGCAGTGAAAAAAATATATTGCAAATCTTTTGGCATTTTTAACTTCTCCTTTATTGCTTTTTTCAAAATTATATAGTATAATAGGAATGAAGTCAATTTCAAATACTGACAAAAACATTGCAAAAATTGAACAGGAGGCGACGGCGGTGTACTACCTTAACGATAATGCATTTGCGCGGTTTGAGGCGTGCTCCATGCGAAAGTTTGACGAGGGCGAGTGCCACGTTACAAGAGTTTTTAAAAGCAGTGTGCTTATATTGATGCTTGGCGGTATTTTGCGCTTTACCGAGGACGGAAATGATGTTTCGCTCCGCCGCGGCGAATATTACATTCAGCGGAGCGGGCTTTATCAGGAGGGCAGGGTAAAAAGCGATGTGCCGGAGTATTTTTATATCCATTTTGACGGGCGTTTTGCCAATGAAGGAACGGTTCCTGTCCGCGGCACCTTTGAGGCGGTGGATTCATTACCGCTTTTTAAGAGGCTTGAAGATGAATATTTCTCAGCTGTAAAAAATCCGTTTGCGCTGACCGGACTGTTTTACGATATTTTGGGCTCGTTAAATCAGCCCGGATCAGATAAGCGCGACGGAGAGACGGCCGCCGAGATCGAGAAGTTTATAATGGAAAATTTCGAGTCTCCCTCTTTTTCACTTGACGATATTAAAAAGAAGTTTAATTTCAGTACGGAATATCTGATCAAAATTTTCAGCACACGATTTTTGATGACTCCGCACAAATATGTGACGGGTCTTCGGATAAAGCGCGCCAAACAGCTTATGCTCTCGTCGGAAAAAAGCATCGGACTTATTGCCTCCGAGTGCGGCTATGAGGACTATTCGGTATTCTATAAAAATTTTAAGAACGAAACGGGAATGAGCCCGGACGCGTGGCGGAGAAAAAAATAGCCGGGGTAAGTTTGCCCCGGCTATAATATTTATGGGTGAAAGGAGTTTTTCTATTGGCGGGTTTCATCTGTGAAACTCAGGCCCTGCGGGGCTTTTACTCTATAGGGATAACGATCCGCGAAACATAATTTTCCGCCTTAAACTCCCTCGCGGTGTACGGCGCGACGATGCCGAGGACGCGCGGATAGCCGACAGGCTTGAGATCCGACTCTTTCAGCTTCTTTGAAAAAAGCCCTATAACGTCGGGAAAATAGTCGTAACTTCCGTAATATAAGCACGAAAAGGCGCGGCAATTTTCAAAGACCGTCGCGTCCGAGGGCGCGTTATCCGGCTCAAGCGGAATACAGCATATAAAGGCATCCTCTTTTTCGCCGAAGATCCCCCAGCTTTTATTTACCGTGAACAGAGGCTCTGACGCAAGCGGACGGAGCCCCTTTTTGATCGCCTCATGATAAAGCGCATACATGGCGTTGTATTTTTCTTTTGCTATGCCGCCCGGGTATTGCCTTGCATAGCAGACGTATTTCGGAAGAGTGACAGTCTCGAACGCGAGTGGCTGCTTTTTCTCTATTCACAGGCGCATCTCCTCATACATACGCCGCGTCGCGTACATTCTCTGCTTCAAGGAAATCAGGAGCTTTTCGGACGTTCCGTTTGTGGCGAAATACTCGTGAATTTCATCATACGACAACCCGATGGTAAGCAAATGCCGGATCTGCAGTATCCGGGTGATATCGTGATTATCAAAGTAGCGGTAGCCGCTTTCGGGGTCAATAAAGGCCGGTGAGACAAGCCCCCTCTTTTCCAATCTCAGCAAGGTCGCCCGCGAAACGGAGCAGCTTTTTGTGACCTGTGATATGCTGAAAAGATTTTTCATAAAAACACTCTCTTTTTCCTTGACTCGTTCACCCGTGAACATGATATAATTATACATGAAAAAATTTAGAAAGTCAAGCAAAGTGATTTTTAAAAAGCAGGGGGTTACTTTAATGAAGAAAAAGCGTATTTTGTCATGGATCTTGTGCGCGGCGATGCTTCTTTCGCTTATGCCGGCAGGCGTATTTGCGTCGGGAACGGATGTCGTGAAGATCGAAAAGAGCGGCGGAACATTTTCGTCCGTTGCATACAAGAGTCTGGGCGCTGCCGTTTCGGCGGCTAAGACCGGCGACAAGCTCTGGCTTGTTGGTGATGATACGACAAGGCAGCAGGTCACGATCGATAAAAGCCTGACCATTGAGCTTCAGGGCTACAGCCTTACCGACACTGCCATAAAGGTGACAGGCTCCAGCGTGACGGTTTCGATCAACGACCGCGTCGGCGGTGCGAAGATAAACGAAAACCATTACACCGGATTTAAATGGGAGGGGGATATATCCACTCTCAGAAAATGTTCGGCAACGGTTTTTGTTACCGGCGGCGCAACGCTTAATATAAACGGCGTTACGGGAACGGACAAAAACACGGGAACAATTATTTACGACTCTGCTGAAGCCGACCTTGTAAAAGCTATATTTGTTGATGAGAGCACGCTCGTAATCGGCGGCGGAACCTTCGTTGCCGAGGAAGAACCCGGGCGCGACTCGCTTTTTATCTACAACGGAAACGTTACCATAAATGACGGATATTTTTACAAGGCAATTTCTTGTTTCACAGCGCCCTCAAATACATATCCCTTTATCGTTAAGAAATGTGAGATAAACGGGGGAGACTCTTCTTCCGGCGCCATGTGGATCGAAAGAGGCGGAACCATAAACGGAAAAAGCTTCAGCTCCGGTTTCCAGGAGCCTGGTGACATTGGAGTTATTTTCCTGTCGCAGTCATCCGGAAGCTATGTTACCTCCGATTCAACAGAGTCTCATATAAAAATCAGATGCACCATCTATGTGCCGGACAATATTGAAAGCGCGGTCTTGCCGGACGGTACAATCTATTCCGTCGGCTCGGGGACGAAAATGCTCCAGAGGAGATATTGGCTAAGACCGGCGATAAAATAACCCTTGCACCCGCAGTTTCCGGAGGAAACGGGGAGAACATATCCTATGTCTGGAAAAAGGACGGCACCGTTTTGGACGGCGAAACGGGAGCGACTCTTGATATAAAAAGTTATACAAAGGACGATGGCGGACTCTATGAGGTGACCGCGTCACAGGGCGATGAGAACGTCACCGTATACTTCCGCGTCGGCGAAGCGGCGGACGAAAATGATACGGCGATAAGCGATTGGGTCACTGCCGGCAATATATTATATTTAGGCAGTATCGCCGTTACCGCGGAAAATGCCAAGGACATAATCGGAAGCTATTCCGGCACCGATATCGCGGGTACAGCGTCCTTTAAGATAGAGGGCGGAGTTCCGACGCTTTACTTAGATAACGTAACGGTAAAGAACGGATACAAAAACGGAACATTTGGTACAAACGGTGGTAAAACCGGCTACTTTTATAGGATTTACGGCATTTATTATAAGCCCGCAAACGGTGGCAAGCTTGCAATAAAGCTTGCCGGAACGAATGATTTAGCGCCGGAGAACTACACCGATACAAAGTACACAAGCTCCCTGACTTACGGGATTGTGATAGAAGACAGCTGCACGGAATTTTCACTTAACGGCGATGAAAATTCAAAGCTCAATATTACTGCCGAATCCTATACGCTTAAGGGAATTACACAGTCCAATGAAAGCTGTAACATTTTGATAAACGGCGGAGAATATGTGCTTAAAACAACCTCCATCGGAATTTACAATGGAGGTTCACTGAAGATCGAAAACGCAAAGCTTAATATCACTTCGGAGGAAAATTACGGGATCCGTAATGACATCGGCAGCGAAGAAGGCGTTACATCAATTAAAAACAGTGATGTCACGGTAAAAGCCGGAATAGGAGAAGATTTATATGACGGCATCTTTTCCGGCGGCATAGATATGACCATTGAAAGCAGCAATGTGGATATTGTGTGTGACGCAGTGGGATTACGTGTGGGCCTCGGAAAATCGCTCACCATTTCGGGAGAGGACACGGTGATCAAAGTAAAGTCTGTAGGACCCGTCCGGACAAATTGGGACAGAGAGTATACGGCAATACGCACAGAACAAAACTACGCATCGGAAATGTTGGAAGTGGGAAATATAATATTAGAAGACGGACTTGCAGTCACCACTCCCGAAGAGGGCAGGATACTCCTATGCGATAATCATCTTGTGCCCGACTATGACAACCGGTTCGGCTGGTACCGGATGATTTTTGACACGGACGGAAACTATGCAAGAGAGGTTGAGATCACACATGCTGAGTGCGGCGAGGCGGACTGCAGAGAGTACACAGGCAGTATAGCACATACTGCGGACAACTGCCTTAACCTTGTAAAAAATATCACAACAGACGGAGCGACGCTTAAAGGCGGCAGCTATTATTTAAGCGATGACCTTGCTGTGGGCGGTGGAAGAGAGATTTATATTGCCAATAACAGCACGGTAAATATCTGCTTAAACGGCCACGAACTCAAGGCGTATATAGTACCGGGCAAAAATGCGGTTTTGAACATATGCGACTGCAAAGGCGGCGGCAGGATCACAAACACGGACGCACATGTCATAGCGTTCAGGAAAAACAACGGAACCGTCAATATTTACGGCGGAACGTTGGAAGCATCTGTCTCAAATACTATCATAGATTTTGGCAGTGATGGAGCGCTTAAAGGCAACGTACTGAATCTTTACGGCGGAACAGTTAACTATGGCGGAGAGACCGTAAACACGGCCATAGGAAGCAGAACGCTCACCGTAAATCTTTACTGAGGAGAAATTAACACAACCGCAAGCAACGGCATTGTTGTGCAAAACGGAAAATTGAATTTGTGCGGCAACACCGTAATCAATGTTCCGGCAAATTACGACAGTATCAAGGTCTACGGCAAGGAGATCATTGACGCAAAGGGCTACACCGGCGGAAATGACAGCATTTTGTGCTCGGGACTTTCCGACGGCGATACAGTTGTTAAAAATGTTACGGATAAGACAGAGGGCAAGTTCTCTCTTTCCGCGGGCGACTCTGACCATATACTGGTAAGAGAAGGCAGTGACCTTGTCTTAAAAGCATTATAAACCGTTGCATTTTTACCTAACGGCGGAAGCGGAACGATGGATCCGGATCGTGTACCCGGAGGCGAATACAGTCTTCCCGATAACCTGTTCACCGCGCCGGAGGGCAAAAAGTTCAAGGCGTGGAGCGTGAACGGAAAGGAATATAACCCCGAAGATGTTATCACCGTCACCTCTGACACGGTGGTTACGGCACTTTGGGAAAACAAGGTGAAAACACCGGTTCAGATAAGCGAGGGTCCGCAAAGATATGAGTATGACAGCGGTGCAAAGAGCTTTAAGATCACGGCGGCAAATGTTTCGGGCGGCTTTAGTGTGTCATATGAAAAGAACGGTATAGAGTATGTTTTGCCGACGGGCGCGGGAAGCTATGATGTTATCATAAAAAGAGCGGCGGACGATGTATATGCCGAATACGACAAGAGAATTCCGGGAGGACTCGTTATTGATCCCATGGACATTACAGGCATAGCAATTGTCGGAGCGTTCGGGGATATGACCTATACCGGCAATGCGCAGACCCCGGTGGCTACGGTTACGGCAAAAAATCTTCATGTAACCGGCGCATGGAGTGAGGTCACAAATGTTTCGGATAAGACAACATTTACCGCGACCGGCAACTTTACCGGAACGGTAAGCGACATGGGCACCAACATGAAGAAAGCGGATTCGGACATTTCTTTTGCACCGATTACGGTAAAGGATCTTTACTATAACAAAAATGCACAGGTACTTATCACTGCCGGCGAGGCAGTCGGCGGAACGTTAAAGTACAGTATCGACAATAAGGCAACATGGAGCGAGGAGCTCCCGAAAGGTACAGATGCCGAAGAGTATTATGTTTGGTTCAAGGTTTTCGGAGATGAAAACCACAACGATACCTATACTAATGGTTTGCGTGTTACCATCGCGAAAGCAAGCGTGGCGATCCCGACCGTTTCGGGCAAGGTATACACGGGCGGAACTTTGACGGCGGACATCACGGACGGCGAGCATTACACCGTAAGCGGAAACAACGGCGGAACGGAAGTAGGACGCTATGACGTTAAACTCAAATTAAGAGACGATGCAAACTACTACTGGGAAGGCAAGGAAAAGGACGTTTCGGAAATAACGGTTGCATTTAACATTTCGGCGGCTGAGAACAAGTGGACGGCCGAGCCGAGCATAACGGGCTGGACGTACGGAGAGAACGCAAACGCTCCCGTATACGGCGCAAAGTTCGGTGACGTTAAGATTGAGTACAAGAAAGCGTCCGATGCGGACAGCGCTTATACAATAGCCGTTCCGGCCAACGCAGGAAACTACAACGTAAGATTTAGCGTTGCGGCAACCGATAACTTCGGCGCACTTACAAAGGTGCTTGACTTCACCATCGTAAAGGCTTCACAGTCTGCGCCTGCATCTGTCGCGGCAGTAAATGAGACCATTCGCGGCAAGAAAGACGGCAAGATCACGGGAAGCGACAGCACGATGGAATATAAAGCTGACGGCGCGACCGACTACACAGCCGTTTCGGAAAATGAGATATTAAATCTTGTGCCCGGCACATACCTTGTAAGGTATAAAGAGAACGACAATTATCTTGCCGGCGAGGACAAGGTTATCGTGATCGCCGCGGGCGAAATGATAACGGTAAGCTTTGACACTATGGGCGGCTCTGCCGTTGAGGCGAAGACGTGCGAATACAACGGTAAAATAAGCGCACCCGAAGAGCCGACAAAAGAGGGATATGTATTCATCGGCTGGTTTTCAGACAGCGCGCTGACCGAGAAGTGGGATTTTGCTTCCGGCGTACTCTCCGAAAATAAAACGCTCTATGCCGCATGGGTTCACGGCACGGTAGCAACAGGCGAAGAAAATGTTGAAAACGTCACCGCAAACGGGCTTAACGATATTGCAAAGGCGGAAAGGACAGACATTTCGCTTGTCGTTAAGGCGCTGGAGGATTCCAAAGACAGTGAGGGACAGAAAGCGATAAAGAGCATTTCCGGCGTGCCGAATCACCTGGGCTTCTATGACATTGAGCTTCTTAAAAAATCAACAGGAGAGACAATTACAGAGGCTCCGAACACGATTGAGATCAGACTGCCCTATAATTTCTATAAAAAGAAAAGCATAAAGGTTTACAGGTATCACGCAGGCAGTGCCGAGGAGCTTTCCGGACTCAATAAAAGAGCGGCAGAACCATATGAGGACGGAAAATGCTTCGTTGATACGGATAACGGATATATCTACATCTATTCTTCCAAATTTTCGACCTAATCTGTCGGATATAACAAGGTAAGCTCGGGCACAGGCAACAGCAAAGGCGGCGGTTCGGGCACAGCGGTAAGCTATACGGTGTCGTTTGAAACAAACGGCGCAGGAGAGCTTGAAAGTCTGACCGTTTCGAAAAACGGTGTTATAAAAGAGCCGAAGACACCGGCCAAAGAAGGCTTTGAGTTTGCCGGCTGGTTTACTGATAAGGCACTTAAGACGAAATACGACTTTTCCGAAAAGGTGACAAAGAGCTTTACACTCTACGCCGCATGGGAGGAGAAGGACGATTCTTTAAGGCAGATCATTTTGACTGTCGGCAAGAAAGAGGCTTTGGTCTTCGGAAAGACAAAGTCAAACGACGTCGCACCGGTGATCAGAAACGACCGTACGATGCTTCCGGCCCGCTTTGTAGCGGAGAACTTAGGTGCAAAGGTCACCTGGGACGAGAAAAAGAGACTTGTGACGATCACCGGCAACGGCGTGACGATCCTCTTAACAATAGGCGAAGAGACGGCGATGGTCAACGGTAGGGAAGTTAAGCTTGACTCGCCGGCATTCATCGAGAATGACCGCACATACACGCCCATCCGCTTCATAGCGGAGGAGCTTGGCGCAACGGTCGAGTGGATCGAGACCGAGCAGAAGGTAGTCATCACAAAGTAAAGAGAAACAACAAAAAGCCGCCCAATGGGCGGCTTTTTCTTTGCATAAATGCGTGTTTTGAATTATTTATATAAAGGACCGTATTCTTTGCACGCTCTGTAATCGGTCGATGTTTTATCGTCTCCGATGCCGAAGCCCGACCAGGACTGCGGACGGTAGATCTTTTCATCCGGTACGTTGTGAATGGAAACTGGAATCCTGAGCATTGAAGCGAGCGTGATAAGATCAGCGCCGATGTGCCCGTGAACGGTGACGCCGTGATTTGCGCCCCAGTTTGCCATAACGGAATAAACGTCAGTAAACGCGCCCCTTCCGGTCAAAATCGGCGCGAACCAGGTTGTCGGCCAGGTCGGGTCGGTGCGCTTGTCAAGCTTTTCGTGCACGTCGTCGGGAAGCGTCACGGTATAGCCCTCCGCAATCTGGATAGTGGGGCCGACGCCGTCTATCAGGTTTACCCTGAGCATTGTGACGGGCATCTCGGCCTCTGTCTTAAAGTGGCTGGAAAATCCGCCGCCGCGGAAGTACTCATAGTCCGCCCTGCACCAGTCGGTCGCGTCAAGGCACGCTTTTATGTCGCCCTCTGTCATATTCCACCATTCTTTAACGGTTCCGGTTCCGTTTTCATCCTTCGACGCGCCTGTGCAGTCAAGCGCTGTTGCGCCGGAATTTATCAGGTGAATAATACCGTTTTTCGCCTTACCGCTAAGCTCCTTGCCGGTGACGCGCTTGACAGAGTCGGGCGACCAGTATGTGCGCACATCGTGGAAGCACGGCGCTTTGCCGGTCAAAAGCGTTGCGAAAAGCATGGAGATTCCGTTTAATGTGTCGTTTTCCGTTGCAAATGCAAACGGCGCTTTTTTGCCGTTCCAGTCAAAGCTTGAAGCCATAATTGCCTCGGTGAAATCGCCGTTCGGGAGCCAGTCGGTCCACATTCTCTGCCCCTGAAAACCGCCGACGATACCGTTTCTGCCGAGACTTTCTTCACTCCAGCCCATTTCCTTAAGCTTGGGATTGCCGAAGAGAATGTCGCGCACGATTATGGTGAATTTCGCGATAAACTCCCAGTCCTTATCGGCGGGAACGACCTTTGATCTTTTGATGATCTCGGGAAGATCCTTGCCTTTATTTTTATCAAAGCCCTCTTTGCAGTTTGCCTTGATCCAGAAAAGAGCTTTTTCGTATTCATCATTGTCGTATATTTCGAGCGTTATACGGCGCAGAACCTCGGTCAGATCGACCCATTCGGCGCGAAGCCCGAGATATTTCTGCATAAAGTCCGCGTCGCAGAAAGAGCCGGCAATGCCCATTGCGATTCCGCCGATGTTGACGTACGCTTTATTTTTCATCTGCCCCACAGCAAGTGCGCACCGCGCGAAGCGAAGGATCTTTTCGGCAACGTCGGCCGGAATATCCGTGTCGGACGCGTCTAAGACATCGTGACCGTAGATGGAGAATGCCGGAAGCCCTCTCTGAGCGTGTGCCGCCATTGCCGCCGCAAGATATACGGCGCCCGGGCGCTCGGTTCCGTTAAAGCCCCATACGGCTTTGATGGTTTTGGGGTCTAAGTCCATCGTCTCGCTTCCGTAGCACCAGCACGGCGTGACGGAAAGCGTCGCGACAACGTTTTCTTTGCCAAACTGCTCGGCAACCATAGCCGCTTCTTTTCCGCCGCCGATAGTTGTTAAGCCTATCACGCATTCTGCCGGAGTGCCGTCCTGATAATATAGGTTACTTTCGATGAGTTTTGCCGCAGCTTTTGCCATGTTCATGGTCTGATTTTCGAGGCTTTCGCGCACGCCGCCCCATCTGCCGTCGATGACAGGTCTTATGCCTATTTTCGGTTTATTCATTTTTATATCCTCCTTAAGAATTATTTTTTATCATTATTATACTATTGACAATAAGAAAATTCTTGTGTTATACTAACATAAAGTATAAGTATTTTATTATCGGAGGACAAATGAACACTTCATATCACGAGAGGATGCAACGCGGAACAAAGGGGTTTCCGATCGAGCTGTATGAAATAGATTTCACGCACCCGAGGTATAAAATGCAGATGCACTGGCATGAGGAATTTGAAATAATAAGAGTGCTTGAGGGAAGGCTCGATCTAAGCCTTAACGGCGATGAATTCACCATTATGCCGGGTCAGAGCGTGTTTGTGCCGAGCGGGACCGTGCACGGAGCGGAGCCTTTGGACTGCAAATATGAATGCATCGTGTTTTTGCCGTCGGTGCTTTATAATATGCAAAGCTGTAAAACCCTCATTAAGTCGCATATGCAAAAAGCGGTCATATATGAAAATAATAAAAATATTAATATTTTATTCGACGCTATGAAACAAAGACTTAAGGGATTCGAGCTTTATATTTCGGCAAATTTATTTTTGCTTGCCTCTGATATTGTTAAAAACGATAAGGGAAAGGCGGTCGCGCCGAATGAGAAGCTGGAGAAGGTGAAGCCGGCGATGCACCTGATCGAGGGGAACTTTATGTCAAAAATAAGCCTCGGCTGTCTCGCGTCGTCGTGCGGACTCACGCCTAATTATTTTTGCCGGTATTTTAAGGAGACAGTCGGTCAGACTCCGTTTGAATATATAACCGAATACAGAATAGAGGCCGCCTGCGAAATGCTTGCCGGCGGCGAAAAAAGCGTGACAAATGTGTGTTTTTCGTGCGGATTTAACGATCTGAGCTATTTTATACATATTTTCAAAAAGTATAAGGGCGTGCCGCCGGGAAAATATTTTAAGGCGGCCGCGGTAAGGGAAGTGGACTAAAAAACGGTGAAGAATTTTTCTTCACCGTTTTTTAGTTGGCGGGAAGTTTATTGCTGTATTCTATAGAGCACATTTATATGCTTGAAAAGCTATAAAAATATATGTTGATAAAAATGCTGACACTAAAAAGAAAGAGCCCTGCCAAATTTGAAAAACCGCGGTTTTATGCGGATTACAGGCGTTTTTTGCGCGCCGAAAAATAAAAAATCCGAACAGATTTAGAAGCGGCAAATATTTGATTTATCCACCGAAATGAATTTCTTTTCCCTCGTAGTTATCGACTTGGAGCATATTTATTGAAAAGGCAAAAAGAAACTGATAAAATGAAAAATAAGAAGGGATGATGGATTATGACAGACGCAAAAAAATGGTTCAGAGAAGCAAAATTCGGAATGATGAACCATTTCGGTTTATATTCGGTTCTTGCCGGTGAATGGAAGGGCAAGAGAATGGGTAATACGATAGGAGAGTGGATTCAGTCTTATTTCAGAATCCCGAACAGCGAGTATCACGAGCTGGCGAAGGTGTTTAACCCGGTGTATTTCAATGCGGACGAGTGGGTGAGATTGGCGAAGGACGCGGGAATGAAATATTTCGTTATAACGTCCAAGCATCACGAAGGATTTGCGCTTTTTAAGTCCAAGGCTTCGTCTTTTAACTCGGTAGACGGGTCACCGCTTCACCGTGATATTATTGAGGAGTGCGCGGACGCGTGCGCAAGGCACGGAATTAAGCTCGGGCTTTACTATTCGCAGGCGATTGACTGGAGCCATCCGGACGGCGCGGGCTACCGTGCGACGTCGACGAATGTTGCCGGAATGTCATGGACGAACGACTGGGATTTTCCCGACCCTGACAAGAAGGATTACATGCGCTGCTATAATGAAAAAATCAAACCTCAGGTTGAGGAGATTTTAAGAAATTACGGCGACCTTTGCCTGATATGGTTTGATACACCGTCCGGAATTCCCAAGGAGTGCAGTGACGAGCTTTATGATATGGTGAAAAAATATCAGCCGAACTGCCTGGTTAACTCCAGAATCGGAAACGGAAGGTTTGACTATGAGTCGTCGGGAGACAATGAGATTCCCGATTCGGATAAAACCGGAATACTTTATGAAACATGTGCGACGTTAAACGACACATGGGGCTATAAGAGCTATGACGACAACTGGAAGAGCACCGAGGAAGTAAAAAGGCTCAAGGAGCATATAAACGGTTTGGGTGCAAACTACCTTTTGAATGTCGGGCCGGACTGGCTCGGGAGGATTCCCGCTCCCGCGATTGACATTTTAAGGGGTTTGAATAAATAATTACGAGGTGACGAAGGAATGAAAAAATTATTAGCGGTAATTCTCGCGGCTTTGCTTGTGACTTCCCTTCTGACGGTGGGAGTCTTCGCGGCTTATGCAGATGACGAGCTTGACGGCACGTCATTCACGGCGGAGGAATTTGAAGGAAGAGGACTTCGCATGATAGGCAGCCCGAACGGAAGTCTCGGGAAGGACTTTTTTGTCAATGCTTATGCAAACGGGTATTACGATGGTACGAACGATGAATTAAAGGGAGATTACTATTACGGACCATACTATTATGCCGGCTCAGGCATTGGCATTGTCAGCGACGTGGCTCCGGGTGAAGGCGGAGTCTACAAAGACGGCATGTATAGGGTTTACGAAAAAGGAAATGTATTTACCGGGGCAAATATCAGCGAGCGGATGCTTGGCGGAAACTGGATCAGCGGCACCGGCAGTGTTCCGTTTTGCCGTTTCCCGTTCAATTTTGACATAGATCTTGCCGGAAAAAAAGAAATTGCCGGTATCAGAATTTACACCGGCGACAATAGCAACGGATGGGTAAAGGCATACGATGTATATGTAAAATACACCGCGGAAGATGCTGACTGGCACTATATCTGCTCTGGCAACACAAATGCACAAGCTGATTTAACTTCCGATTTTGGATTTAACATCACTGTTGCAAAGGTCAGAATAAGCGTGACGGATATATCCAATAAAACCAGAGCCGCAATAATGTCGACTGACGGAAAGATGTCAATCCCGAAGGGAGCTCCAAATTATTTTTACATAAAAGGTATACGTGTTTTAAAATCGAAAGACAGTTATGTAAACGCAACGGTTGAGCAAAAAGACGACGAAATTGCAATAGATGCGGCTAAGCTGACCGGATATCTAGGCGGTAAAGTGAGAGAAGGCATCAAGCAGCTTATGGACGGTAATATTGGCAATAAAGTAATCCTGAACGGTAATACGACACTCGATTTCGGACAGCAGGTGACCTTTTCCGGATTCAGATATTACCCTCATGTGGGCGCAACGGCAAATGATGTTGTTAAAAGCTTCGGAATTGACGGAGGGGTAAAAATATACAGCGAGCTCGGAGATGAAGGGTCGGCCGATACGCTTCTCGCGAATGCCGAGAGGATTTCGCTGTCGAAGGCGGATATTGATTATACGGCTGCTGGCGGAGTAACGGATTACACAGCCGATAGACGTTGATTTCGGGAAAAACGTTACCGCCCGCGGAATCAACTTCCACATCTATCATGTTCCGGGTAAAACAGAAGCCGCATCTTCTTATGCAGGCGAGATCAGACTTCTTGCGGCGAAGGATTATTCTCACGGATATGCATCATCGGAGAAAGATGTGGTTGAGTTTGGCGTGACCCCGGAGGTAATCGACAAAGGAGCGAGCAAACCGGGCGCGGGTTTTGTCTGGAACAATCCGTCGTGCCTGTTTGACGGAGTTATACCGATTAAAGACGGAGATTTCGGAATAGATAAAAACAGCTCAACTTATTATGTCGGATTCGGAACCTACGGCGCCGACGTCGGCTTTATGAGCGGAGAAAAGGCGTGGTTGACAATTGACCTTAAGCAGGAAACGGACTTTTCGGCAGTAAGGCTTTTCGGCAGAATGTGTTACGCAATGAGCCCGACAGACGTAAATCTCTATTTCAGCAACGATAACGTGAAATGGACGCTTGCGTCGCATAATACAGACAGTTTGACCGACAAGAAAATCGACGATATGTTTTGCTATTCCAAATCCGGCGACATATATACGGACATGAAGCCCAACGACGGAGACAGCAATTACAGCGTCCGCGCACGTTATATAAAGATTGAAATATTGAAGGCCGATACTTCGAATTATGCTACGCTCTCCGAGATTATGCTCGTGAAGCCGGGAGCTGATGTTTTGACCTGTGACGCTCTCAATGAGAAAATTCTCAAAAATTCGGTCAAGACCGCGATAAAGACGGTGCAGAGCGGTGTGCTTGACGGCACGGAGTCGGGAATCATCCGCTTCATAACCGAATTTATAAAGGTCGGAGCAGAAGTGGAGTATTTCGGAACATATGCGATCGGTGATGCGGGAGCCCCGAATTTTGGGGAAACGTCCGGCGCCTCCGTAAATACCGCGGTATATGATGTCGGAAAAGACGGGCTGAGTCAGCCGGTTGCAGGAAACACCTATTCGGTTGACATAACGGATATTCCGAGCACGAAATTTGACGTTCCGGTATATGCGGTAAGCTTTGTTAAGATCAAGGGCTATGACAATCTGATTTTAAGCGAAGCTAAAACAGGCGTTACTGTTGATAAAGATATGAATTTAAAAACCGCGGTCACCGCAGAGGATGGAGAGTGATATTATGAAAAAGAAATACAATGCACCTTCCATAAAAGTAAACGCAATAGCGACAGAGGATATCATAATGGCGAGCGCAACACTGTCGGATGCTACGTTCAAGGGAAAATCCATTGAGTCGGGAAAAGTTTACGACATTAACTAAAGCCGGTTTCTTTATTTTGTTCCTTCCTTTTATGCATAATGGGCATTATGCATAGCGCCGCAGAGGCCGTTCCTCGCCATCTGCGGCGCGGGCCGCAAGGCTCATGATTTGGCAGTTGACCTTTTAAGCATTTATAGTGTAAAATAAACTAAATAAATATTTGTGATGAGGGAAGCTATGGAACATGTAAGTTTAAATATCGATCATCTGGGAATGGGCAAAGCGTCGGAGGCGTGGCCCCTGGCGCACAGAATCAAAATACAGAGGCTTTATTACATTATCGGCGGAACGGGATATTACAAAAACGAAAACGCGGAATATGTGAAAATGGAGCAGGGCAAGATCTATATATTTCCGTATAATTTTTATGCGGAGTTTAAGTGTGATAAGCTTGACCCGATAGACCACATTTATTTCGACTTTATATCCACTCCGCCGATAGTGTCAAACAGGCCGATAGTTTATGATGTTCCGAAAAATTCGGACATTTACTGTTTGATAAACTACATAAAAAGCATTTTCGGGAAATTTAAGCTGCCCATGATGACAAAAAGCAAAATTTCGCACATCACATCGTCCGAAAACGGAACGTTTGACGAGGAACGGCAGATAGTCTATTATTCGCTTTATCAGCTTTTAATACTTCTGTCGAATTATAAAAAGATTCCGTTTCTTAACGACGATGTCGTGAGCGACTCGGTTAATTACATCAGAAAAAATATTGATAAAGATCTGTCCGTCAGCGTTCTGGCAGGCAGAATGAATTTTGAAACGCACTATTTTATAAGGCGCTTCAAAGAGGTCATGAACGAAACGCCCCATCTTTATATTAAAAAGTACAGGGTGCTTCGTGCGCGCGAGCTTTTGTCTGAGGGCTTAAGCTATGAGGAGGCGGCGCACAAGGTGGGCTATAAAAACGGAAAATCCCTTTGGAATGCGGTTAATTCCAAAGAGAAATAAAAGACATTATAAGGAGGATCACATGAAAAAAACAGTATGTATTTTACTTGCGGCACTTATCGTACTGGGAACTGTCGGCATCTCTTTTGCGGATGACGCGGCGCTCTTAACCGGCGATAAGATCACTGAAAAAGAAGGTATTGAGGTTGGCACGAAGGGAATCAACATCCGAAACGGCAAAACATATTTTGCTTTTGACAATGTTGATTTAACAGGCATTAATTCCGTTGAAGTAACGGTGACCGGCACTATGTACGGCCACACCAGCGGAGCGACGCTTTTGGTGATGACTGACGACGCGAAGAGCGGCAAGGTCATCGGCACTGTCACGATTTCCGAAACCGGAAAAGAGAAAGTCGTTAAGGGTGCGATCGAGCCGACGAACGGAAAGCACAAGCTTATTTTCAGGGTTTTATACTCCAGCAACGTGGCGGAGGAAATATGGATCAGCAAGATCGCGCTCTCAAAAGAAAAATATGTGAGCGACAAATCGGAAAAATGCGTTCCCGATTCCAAAATCAAGGACGTTTATGCGGACACTTGGGTTGCGGTTGACGATATGGGCCGCGCTGTTGCAGATTATGAAGAGGTTGGCGACGTTAAGACGGACGGGCGCGAGGTCGCTATGTTTTACTGGAACTGGCACGGCGCACACTTTTCTCCCACGTGGCGCGCGACGGTAATATCAGACATAGTAAAGGCGCACCCCGAGGCAAAAGAGGACTATACAAATCCTGTTTGGGACACATCGGGCGTTTATTACTGGGCCGAGCCGCTTTTGGGCTATTACACTTCGTATGACTACTGGACATACAGAAAGCACGCTGAAATGCTTGCAAATGCCGGAGTGGACTTTATAATGTTCGACTACTCAAACAACGGCTGGACTTATGTTCAGACATTGAATACTCTGGTTGCGGCGTTCCGCGATTCCAAGGCTGCGGGAGTTAATGTGCCGAGAATATCGGCTATGATGGAGCTTGGCGGCGGAAGATACGAGCCTTCCTTCCGTGGACTCACATCGATTTATTACAACTGCTTCGTTGAAAACGATTATTCGGACATCTGGTATTACTATGAGGGCAAGCCTCTTTTATACGGCGAGTCTGATTATGAAAACTCTCTCAAGTATCTTGAAAAAGACGATAAGGCTGAAATGGACATTCTTGAAATGCTTAAGGGCTTTTTCACATTCAGAGGCAACGGCGGCAGAAACAACTATAAGGATGAAGCGACAGGCTCGAACAACTGGCACTGGCTCGATAACTTCCCACAGGTTCAGAGAAATAAGGACGCGTCGGGAAGAGCCGAAGCTGTTGCTCTCGGTACCGCAATCAACCAGTCCACGCTTATCGGAGGCTCGCAGACAGGTGTGTTTTCCGACCAGTATAACAAGGGAAGAGGATTCTCAGAGGTATTTAAGGAAGATTACAGAGACATCGGAAAAAGACAGGCATATTTCTTCCGCGAGCAGGCGGCGTTAGTGCTTGACGCTGCTCCGAAATTCGTATTGATAGACGGCTGGAACGAGTGGATCGCAGGCAGAAACGAAAGCTACAACGGCTTTAAGAACGCCTTTGTTGACTGCTATGACGATGAAAACAGCCGTGATTTTGAGCCCTCTGCAGGGGCGCTGAAGGACGATTACTATAACCTTCTCTGCGATTTCGTGAGAAAGTATAAGGGCGTGAGAAAAGCTCCCATCGCTTCGGGCATGAAGACAATCGACATTAATTCGGACGTATCCGGATGGGACAGCGTTGGGCCGGAATTTTTGAACAACTCTCAGAACTATGAAAGAGACGCTGACGGCATGGGAAAATCGCGCGAGCTTGTCGGCAACAATTTCGAGCAGTGGCACTATAAGACGACCGTCAACAACGCGATAATCTCGGCAAAGGCAACGTTTGACGATAACAGTCTTTACTTCCTTGTGAAGACCGAAGAGCCCATCAAGACTGGCAACGACAACTGGATGCACCTTTTCATCAATACCGACCGCAACCATGCGACAGGCTGGGAGGGCTATGACTATGCGGTAAACGTCGGCGGAGCGGGCGCGGTTTCTTCCTACAACGGCGGATGGCAGAAGCTCGGCGACGCGAAATATGCTGTTTCGGGCAACGCGCTGCAGCTTGAGATCCCGAGAAGCCTCATCGGTGTGACAGGCACTGTCAACCTTGAATTTAAGTGGACGGATTCGGTTGCGTGCGACAATATCTTGAATTTCTATAAGGACGGTTCGTCCGCGCCTCTGGGCAGATTCAACTATCTTTTCACCGAGGTTGAGCAGACTGCGCTCACGGCAGAGGAGAGAGCCGCACTTGCCGGCACAACGGTTATCAGGGCAGGCAGCAACCGCATGGTAGTATCGGGCGGCAAGATGTATGTCTATGAGCCGGACACGAGAATCACACCCTTTGAGGCGAACGGAACTCTCTATATTCCGGAGTATGCGTTCAGCGAGATCATGGGCTACGGCAGAACGAAGACGAGATATGAGGCGGCATTTGATATGTTCTTGACATACCGCTATGAAATGAACGACGCGCTTACCGAGGTAACGGACTATACGTGGACAAACGGAGTTATAGGTTCCAACGAAATCTCCGTAAACGGAGAGACGATGTATCTTTCGGCGCCGGTAACGGTGAAGGACGGCATCATCTATATCCCGGCATCGATGCTTTCTGAGTGCTACGGCGTAACGGTCCGTTCGCTCGGCAACGGAGCATACTGCATCGGACAGGCGGCAGAGGCGGCGGTTAACGCCGCTCTCAGCCACATCGGTTGAAAGGAGAGAGCGGAATGAAAAAAATATTTTCCTTATTTATAATTGCCGCAATGCTTTTGGCGTTTAGTGCTGTTATCGGAGCGGCGGACGACGTTATCGCTACCGATCCGAACTGGGAGATCAAAGCATCGAGCGAAATGGCCGGCGCTCAGAGCATTAAAAGCGCGTTCGATGGAGAGGTTAATACGATATGGCATACAAAGTTCACCGTAGAGGGCAGTCAGGTTACCTCACACGATGAGCCTCCCTTCACGATTGACGTTAAATTCGGCAAGGAAATGACTGTTGCCGGTTGGTGCTACACGCCCAGAAACGGTAACGGAGCGGGCATAATTCAGGAATATAACATCTATTCTTCATCGGACGGCAAAAAGTTTGATAAGATCTATTCCGGTGCTTTTGACATTGACTATAAAGTCGACGCAACGCGCAGCCCCGTGAGCGCATTCTGGGGCGAAAAGAAGATGAAGGCGTTAAGAATCGAGATCACCAAGAGCGTCGGAAATTACGGCTCGGCAGCGGAGATTGAGTTCTATTCAAAGGGCACGAGTTCGGCGGCTTCCGGAACAACCGGTGAAACGAAGCCGGCTGACGAAAAAAAGGAGGACAAGCAGGAAGCAAGCACAAGCTCAGCTTCCGACGGAACACCCTTCTTAAGCAGAACGGGCTGGAAGGTTGAAATTAACTCTTATATGGGAGAAAAATTCAGCATTGAAAAAGTGCTTGACGGCAATGTGAACACATACTGGCATTCGAAGTATACGATTGAAGACGGAAAGGTTGCAGGACACGACGAACCTCCGTATAATCTTGTTGTCACACTTCCGTCGGTTGTCGAAACCTCCGGCATTGTGCTCACACCCAGAACGGACTCAATAAACGGAAGGTTCTTCGGCGGAAACATTTATGTGTCGGACACCGATGACGGAGAGTGGTTCCTTCTTAAGGAACAGGCGAACTTCAGGCGTGACGGTAAACCGCATGAGATGTTTTTCAATATGAACCTTAAGATAAAGCGCGTTTGGGTTGAGGTCACATCGACGCACGGAGGATTCGGAAGCCTTGCGGAGTTTAATCTTATGCAGAAAAATGACAAGCTTAAGGCAGGGACTTATGAAGAATTCAAGGTTGCAGACGCAGCAAATACAATATATGAAATCGACCGCGAAGGAATGACAGCAGAGTCATCCGCACCCAACTGGCAGACAACAGAAAAGCTTTTTGACGGCGGAAATTACTCCTTCTGGCAGACAGAGGCTGTTAAAGAGAGCGACTGGCCCATTGTTTTAACCGTTGACCTTAAGAATGTGTATAAGCTTAAGGAGATACATGTACAGCCGAGGAATACGGCGGATCACCACGGAGCATGGCTCAAGCTCTCCGTAAACGGAAGCGTTGACGGCAGTGATTGGGTTGAACTCAAAAGCGGACTTACCTATGAAGATGACCTTGCCGACAGAATAATAAGATTTGACGAGGAAAAGGCGGTAAGATACGTAGAATTCTGCATTGAAAACGCCGTTGCGTCAAGAGCATCTGCGGCAGAGATCACCTTCTGGGAGACGAAGGCGGCAAAGGAGGAGCGCGAAGCCGCAAACAAAGTGACATACACCTTAAAGATCGGCTCTAATAAGATTACAACGGAAAAAGCGGGCACGAAGACCGAAAAGGAAATCGACGTTGCACCGTTTATCGTGAACGGATCTACAATGATTCCCCTTCGCGGACTGTTGGAGGAAATGGGCGCAGAGATCGGCTGGAACGGACAGAACAAGACCGTAACCGTCAATAACGGTATAAACGTTATAACGCTCCAGATCTGGAACTACAACGTTTCGGTTACGAACACGAAATACGGAGACGTTGTGTACTCGCTCCTGAATCCGCCCATTATAAGCGATTCGAGAACTTTCATCCCGATAAGATTTGTTTCAGAGCAGCTCGGCTATAATGTTTCCTGGGACGGAGAGACCCAGACCGTTACAATTACAAAATGATTAAATAAGACATTTATTACTGCGCCCTCTGAAAAAGTTAAATATTTAACTTTTTTCAGAGGGCGCAAATTTTATCAAAACAAGAAATCGGACTGTAAAGACTTTTGCGGCGAGGAAGGTAATATAATGAAACGACCAGATGAAACGACCGGCTATACACGGGATAAGTTTTTCCCGAATGCCCGGGAAGTTATGAATGAGAATACACATTACGAGTTGGCGGTGAATGTGAAGGACGCTGACGGTAATTTTTATGAAGATTGCAGCATACATGACGGCACCTATGATATAGACGCGATTTTTTACGACAGCAGCGTAAATGATCAGACTAAAGTGTTTGCCTATATAGGTGCGCCTAAGGGTGCAAACATGGAGAACCCCGTCCCGGCGGTTGTGTGTGTTCACGGAGGTGCGGGAATGGCATTTGCCGAATGGGTGAAACTGTGGAATGACAGAGGCTATGCGGCGATTGCGATGACAATGACGGGAGACGGCCCTGTTAAGGGAGTTACACATATTGACGGCTATCAATACATTGAAAAGAAACGGCATCCCTACGCCGGAACAGGAGATTTTTGCTGGGGGGACCGTGCTTTTGATAAAGATATAAAAAACGCCTCCATGTACCGGAATGTGCTGAATGTGATCAGGGCACATAATGTTTTGAGAAATTATCCGGGAGTTGACAAAGATAAGATAGGAATTACAGGCATTTCGTGGGGAGGAATAACCACAACCACAACAATAGGGGTGGACGACAGATTTATATGGGCTGTGCCGGTGTAGGGTGCCGGGTATCTTTATGAGAGCGAAACGTATTTCAGAGATCTTTTTAAGAAAGAGCACTACCTGAAGGAATGGGATCCTGCAAATTTTGCGGCGGAATCAGATATTCCGACATTATACATTAACGGCGATTCGGACATGCATTTTTCGCTTACATCAACAAGTAAAACCTATGAAGTCACGAAAAAATCATGGCTGAGCATCCGTCATGATTTTGTTCACGGCTACGGGACGGGATGGGCGCCCGATGAAATATACAGATTTGCGGATGCCATGGTAGCAGGCAATGAAGAGCCCTTTATAAAAATTTCAGAGGTTAGTGCGAAAAACGGAGCTTTGACAGCGAAGATTAAATATCCCCAAGGCAGAAAGATTGTCTCGGTAAAAACATATTATATAACCGGAAAAGAGTATCCGTTTAATGACGGAACGACGGACATAGGATGGAAATCAGTAAGCGGCTATTCGCTTACAGACAGCGGCATTTCGGTAGCTTTGCTGGCTGAGGCGGCACATTGCTATGCAACAATTGCCGACAATGACGGAAATATGGTCTCAACACGGTATGTTAAGGCAGAATGAAAAAGGAAAGCAGGAGCGAAACAACATGATAGAACTTAAAGCAAGCGGTAAATGGACGAAGAAGCCGACAAATGAGAGAATATTCGGCAATTTTATAGAGTCCGGCATAGGCAGACAGATTCCGGGGATTTGGAGCGAAATGATTCAGAACCGTTCCTTCAGACCCAAGAGCGAATATAAATACCCCATGTGGCAGCGGGTCGGAATGACTAAGGAATTTTATAATGAGAATGCTCCTTTCTGGCACAGCGGCTATGAAGAGGACGAGTGGATGCCGGTCGGCAGCGCCGCGTTTTCAAGAACATACGGAAGTCACATGTACAAGGGGAAGGACGCATTGCGTGTTCAGAATACGGACGGCAAAGAAGCCGGCATAAAGCAGTCGCGCATCCACCTTCGTGAAGGACAGGAATATAAATTCACAATTGACGCATGCTCAGAGGGCAATTGGACGGAGGCCGGTCTTAACGGATTCGGAGACATAATCCATTCGGACAAAAAGAAAATAATTAAGATAGTTATCGGCTCTCAGAGCACCGAACTGGGAATAGACACCAGCACGCGGCATTATGAGTGGGTTTTTACCGCAAAGAAAACGGAAATCGTTGATTTTGAGATAAAATTTTATTGGGCGGGCGGCATTGTCTTATCGTGCGTTTCGCTGATGCCGACAGATAACATTGCGGGATTTAAAAAAGAGGTTGTGGAAAACCTTATTGCGATCTCTCCGTCGGTTATACGTTTTCCGGGCGGATGCTTTATAAGCTTCTTTAATTGGGAACTCGCTATCGGCGCAAGAGACTCAAGAGAGGCCTGCGAAAGCTTCTATTGGGGCGGAATTGAAGAAAACGATGTTGGCATGGACGAGTTTATGCAGCTGGCAAAGATAGTCGGGTTTGAACCGCAGATTTGTATCAATATGATGACATCGTCTCCGTTTAAGGCATTTCAGCAGATCGAATATCTGAACGGAAGCTCCGAAACCGAGATGGGAAGATGGAGAATGCTCAACGGACACAAAGAGCCGTATAACGTAAAGCTTATCGAGCTTGACAACGAGCCCGCCAGAAAATGGACTTGCGAGCAGTACGCGAATAAGTGCGTGGAATTTATTGAAGAAATGAACCGTCAGGGGTCAAAGCTTGAATACATTATCGCCGCATATTCATACGGACTTGAGAATCTTGAAAGATTGCTCGAGATTACCGGAAAATACATCACGCATGTCGGCTTCCGCGACAGCTCGCCCGGATTTATGGAGAGAGCGATACCGATCGTTGAAAAGTATAACAAAGAGCATGGCACCTCGCTTAAATTGGCGAATACCGAGTGGCCTGCGCCGGTTTCCTCAATTGAAGAATTTGAAGACGGGAAGCTTGACAGGAATTATCGCTGGAAAGCAAAAATAACGAACGATTATTACGATAGCTTTTCCACATATCTGCAGAACTGGAATTCGGCGCTGAATACTGCAAAAAGAACGCTTGACCATATCAGCTACGGCGGCGAAATATTCGAAATTTCCAATTTCAATAATCTCTGCAACACTTGGGGGCAGAATGTGATAAATTCGTCGAAGGACAGATGCTGGATATCCTGTTGCGGCAGAGTGTTCAAATTTTTAAGGGAGCATTTTTCTCCGTGTATCGCATCGTCTGTCGGAACGGGCGACGAAGGCGTTTTTGCTCTTTTAACTAAGGATAATGACGGAAAGAATAGAATGTTTTTGATCAACTTGCACTCTGCAAGCGTTGAAGTATCGCTTTCGGGATTGGACATGAAAAAAGCATACACGCTCTCATGCGATAAGAGGATGAGTTATGAAAAAGAAAACGAGTCATTTGTATATGAAAATGAATATGACTTAAAGGACAGTTTTGTATTAAAAGGTTTAACGGTGTGCTGCTTTGAGTAAGGGCAGTTCAAACATAAATTTCAGGAGGTAAAAAACATGATTAAAATTACATTTATAGGTGCGGGAAGCACAATTTTTGCAAAAAACGTTCTCGGCGACTGTTTTCTTTGCGATTCAATAAAGAACGATCTTGAGATCGCGCTTTATGACATTGATCCCCAGAGGCTTGACGACTCGGACCGCCTGATCCGCGCGCTTAATGAAAAGTACAACGAGGGCAAAGCGGTTATAAAGTCGTATCTCGGCGTTGAAAACCGCAAGGAGGCGTTAAGAGGAGCAGATTTCGTTATCAACGCGATTCAGGTCGGCGGATATGAGCCCTGCACGGTGATCGATTTTGAAATTCCGAAAAAATACGGCTTGAGACAGACAATCGCGGACACGCTCGGCATCGGCGGAATATTCCGAGCACTCAGGACAATTCCCGTCCTGGACGACTTTGCGAAGGATATGATGCAGGTGTGCCCCAACGCGTGGTTCTTAAACTACACAAACCCGATGTGCATGCTCTCCAACTATATGCAAAGATACACCGATGTGAAGACTGTCGGCCTTTGCCACAGTGTTCAGGTCTGCACAAGCGGACTTTTGAACGCGCTTGACATAAAGGCGGAGGGCGTTTACGACAAGATTGCCGGAATCAACCATATGGCATGGCTTTTGGAGGTGCGCGACAAGGACGGAAACGACCTTTATCCCATAATCAAGGAGCGCGCGGCAAAGAAGAACGCCAATGAAAAACACCCCGATATGGTGAGATTCGAATACATACGCCGCCTCGGCTATTACTGCACCGAAAGCAGTGAGCACAACGCGGAATATAACCCGTTCTTTATTAAGAACAAATATCCGGAGCTGATTGAAAAATACAACATTCCGTTGGATGAATATCCGCGCAGATGTATAAACCAGATTAACGACTGGGAAAAACAGCGCGAGAAGCTGCTCAATCACGAAAACATCGAGCACACAAGAAGCCGCGAATACGGCTCGCGCATTATCGAGGCGATGGTGACAAACACGCCCTATAAGATCGGCGGAAATGTGTTGAATACAGGCCTTATAACGAACCTGCCGTCAGAGGCGACCGTCGAGGTTCCCTGTATGGTTGACAGGACCGGAATCAACCCGACATACGTCGGAGACCTTCCCTTACAGCTTGCGGCATTGAACAGCAGTAACATTTATCCTCAGCTTTTAACTGTCGAGGCGGCGGTGACTCATAATAAAGAAACGCTTTATCAGGCGGCGATGGCAGATCCTCACACGGCGGCGGAGCTTTCAATCGACGATATCGTAAGCATGTGCGACGAGCTTTTGGAAGCACATAAAAACGCAGGATTTCCCTGCCTGTAAATCCGATTGCAATATTAACGGAAAATTCAGAGGTATAATATGATATTAAAAAATAAAAGAGTATTGTTTCTGGGAGACAGCATAACCGAAGGAGTCGGAGTGTCATCCCCGGAGAAGTGATATGTATCTGTATTCGGCAAAATGTCCGGCGCAATCGTGAAAAACTACGGCATTGGCGGAACAAGAATCGCGAAGCAGACGCGAAAAAGCGATAATCCTCGATGGGACATGGACTTTATATCAAGAGTTGACGAAATGGAAAAGGAAGCTGACGCAATTGTGGTTTTCGGCGGAACGAACGACTTCGGTCACGGAGACGCGGCGATCGGGGACTTCGATTCGAGAGATGAGCACACCTTTTACGGGGCTATGCACAGCTTGTGCATAAAACTTTTGAATAAATATCCGGATGCAGAGGTTGTGTTTGTGACACCGCTGCACAGAGCGAGCGAAAACGGCGAAATAAACGAAATCGGTCTGAAGCGTGAGGCGCCCCTGTCAGGATATGTTGACATCATAAAAGAGGTTGCCGGGCACTACGGATTGCCGGTTTGCGATTTGTTCAATGAAAGCGGTATGCAGCCTGAGGTCGGCATCATAAGGGAAAAATATATGCCGGACGGACTGCACCCGTCAGACGCCGGATCGGAAAAGATAGCTAAAAGGCTCTGTGGTTTTTTGACACGTCTCTAAAACAGAAGAAAGGGAAAAATATGTATAAAACAAAGCTTTGCTTAGGTGTAAACACTCAATTCGGACTTCCTGTGGCAGAACAGATAAAATTATTTAAGAAGACCGGTTTTGAGGCATTTTTTACGGACTGGTACGAAAACATGGCAGACTATAAAAAACTTGCCGATGAATTGGGGATGATCTATCAATCCGTACACGCACCGTTTATGAACGCCGCAAAAATGTGGAAGGAAGATGAAGAAGGCGCGAAAGCGGCCGTTTATGAGCTTTTGACCTGCGTGAGAGATTGCGCCGAAATAGGTGTTCCGATACTTATTGTTCACCCGTACATTGGATTTGACAATAGCGGTGAATCGATAGAGCGCGGGATTGAAAGATTTGGTGCGATAGTGCAGGAAGCGCAAAAGCTGAATGTTAATATAGCTTTTGAAAATGTTGAAGGTGAGTTATATCTTGAAAAGCTGATGGATTCATTTAAAAATTACAGCAATGTCGGTTTTTGCTGGGACAGCGGTCACGAGCAGTGCTACAACAGGGGAAAGGATATGCTCGCGCTTTACGGCGACAGGGTTATTGCACTGCATTTAAATGACAATCTCGGGGTTAGAAGTTATGACGGGAAAATAACTCCGACGGATGACTTGCATCTGCTTCCCGGCGACGGAATAATTAACTGGAACAGCGCAATGTCAAGACTGAACAGATGCGGCTATGACGGAATTTTAACATTCGAGCTGAACACAGAAAGCAAGCCCGGCAGGCACGAAAATGATAAGTACGGGCAGATTCCGATCGAACAATATATTGCGGAATGCTATGCACGCGCCTGCAAGATTGCCGCGATAAAGTCGGAACGTATGCAATGACGATATTATTTAAATAAAGCATTGAAATTTAATTAAATGAAAGGGATCTTATATCATGATTACGAAAGTTGACAATTATAAAAAAGTCATGCTGATGGGCGATTCAACCGCACAGCTTTTTACAGAGAAGGAAAAAGAGTTTGATATCGCACCGAATGAGGTGCTGGTCAAAGTTGCATATTCTGCCGTAAGTCCCGGAACAGAGTATGCAAACCTTACGGGCGATGTAAATATCAACGCAACAATAAAGGCAGAAGATACAAAGTTGGTTTGGCCGCGCGGAGTCGGATACAGCAGTTCGGGCGTCGTTATAGCGGTCGGAAGTGAAATTGGCGACTTAAAAGCCGGCGACAGGGTAGTGTTGCGCGGCTGCGGACACGCAAGCCATCATCTGGTCAGCCGTGATTGGGTATATAAAATTCCGTATGATGATATAGGTCTTGATGAAATTTCCATGGCATTTATATCGAGCTTTTCAATTTCGGGCGCGAGAAAACTAAGGATTGAGGTAGGCGAGTCGGCGGCCGTTATGGGATGCGGAATACTCGGGCTTTTTGCGGTGCAGTTTTGTGCGGCAATGGGCGCAACGCCTGTCATTGCGGTCGACCCGGTCAAGGAAAAACGCGAAAAGGCGTTAGAGCTCGGGGCAGACTATGCGGTCGATCCGTTTGCGGAGGACTTTGTAAAGACAATGCGCAGATTGACGGATGGAAGAGGCATAAATGCCGCGGTCGAGGTTACCGGCACGGGAAAGGCACTCGACCAGATACTCGACTGTATGGCACGTCACGGCAGGATCTCACTCCTCGGATGTACGCGTAATTCGGATTTCACAATAGATTATTACAGAAAGATACATTACCCGGGGATTGAGCTTATCGGCGCACATACGAACACCCGCCCCAATCACGATTCACGCCCCGGATTCTGGACATATACGGACGATTACTATGCGATATTCAGGCTTATTCACTTCGGCAAAGTAAATTATAAAAAGATGATAAGCGAGGTACATCCGATTTCTGAGTGCTCAAAAGTATATTCCCGCCTTGCGAACGATTATAAAAATTTTCCGACGGGATTACTGTTTGATTGGCAGAACGCGTGAGGTGGATTTTATGAGAAAAGTAAGAGTAGTACAGGTCGGCACAACACATCCGCATGCATCGGGCATTTTTAACAGCATAAAGGCACTGCCCGATGTGTTCGAAATTGTCGGCGTGTGTGAACCGAGCGAGGCGGAGAGAAAAAATTTAGACACCGATCTTTATAAAGACACGCCCCGGTTATCCATTGAAGATGTTTTGAATTTAAAAAATATTGACGGCGTCATAGTCGAGACTACGGAAAAGGATTCGACAAGATATTCCAAGATGATGGCGGACGCAGGCTTTAATTTACATCTGGACAAGCCCGGCGGTGATGATTTTTATGAGTATGAAGAGCTTGTAAATACCGCAAAGCAAAAAGGGCTGACATTTCACACAGGATATATGTACAGGTTTAACCCGGCTGTTAAAAAGACTATCGAGCTTGTGAAAAACGGGGAGCTCGGCGACATATATGCGGTTGACGCGCAGATGTGCATATGCCTGGAGGAGAAGGCTGTAAAAGGTCTTAAAAAATTTAACGGCGGTATGATGGAGTTTTTGGGATGCCATATGCTTGATCTCGTATTGTCCGTTTTGGGCATGCCGGATAAGGTTTTGCCGATGTGCTATGCAACACACAAATATGATACCGACGCCCTCGATTACGGTATGGCGGCGCTTATATATAAAAATGCGTCAGCAGTGGTCCGTTCAAGCGCGGTAGATGTCAACGGATTTATCCGCCGTCAGTTTGTTGTATGCGGAACTAAGGGAAGCGTGGAAATAAAACCGATGGAAATGTTCGGTCCGAGAAGTATGACCAGCGACATGAATGTGACATTCGACAGTGAAAAGAATAATCCGTGTTTCGATTTCTCTGAAAAGCTTGAACTTGAACCGTATCAGAGGTACGATGATATGATGATCGATTTTGCTGAAATAATCAGCGGCATGCACGAAAACAGTTATTCGTACGAGCACGAAATAAACTTAAAAAAGCTTATCGGCCTTGCCGGGCGAACGGGAGAAAACTGAAAAAGTGAAGGGGATTTGAATATGCAGGCTATACTTATTAATGATGACAAAAGCCTAAGATGGGACTTTGTCCCGACACCCGAAATAAAGGATGACGAGGTGTTGGTGAAAATCAGCGCTGCGGCGTTAAACCGCGCCGATTTGATGCAGAGGGAAGGAGACTATCCTCCGCCTCCCGGTGCACCGGACTGGATGGGACATGAAATCTCCGGCGTTATAACCGAAATCGGCAGCATAGCAAAGGAAAAATCGGCCTTCAAGGTCGGCGATAAAGTCGTTCGCTTCGCGATGGTAAAGGTCGCAAATTAACACGCATCCCCGCCGGAGATCCGGCATGATATAAAATTTGTAAATACAGGCATTCATATAGGAGGAAATTTATTATGAGCAAGATTATTGGTATTGACCTTGGTACTACCAACAGCTGCGTGGCTGTTATG